>Ga0116153_10000385_pt1 | contig 58606 bp, 50 predicted proteins | sample AD_UKC028_MetaG_FD_89896 | JGI IMG/M metagenome (GOLD analysis project Ga0116153, IMG submission 89896) | Active sludge microbial communities of municipal wastewater-treating anaerobic digesters from USA - AD_UKC028_MetaG | ecosystem: Engineered > Bioreactor > Anaerobic > Digestate | place: USA...
CGGTGGCGTTGCGGGTGGATGCGCAGGGCTATTTGCAGGAAGGGCGTTGCGCTTGCCCGTGGATCAGCCAGCATGAACTGCGGCGCGGGCCGTGCAAACATCTGCTGGCCTTGCGCTTCGTCGCGGAGCAGAACGGTTGAGTCTCTGATTTTTCCCCTTGTCAGGAAATTTTACAGTCGTTTTTTTGAGGCTGGTAAAGAGGTTACGCAGAAAAGACGTTTGTGGCGATAGTTTTTCAGTAAATTTTACACCTGACTTCTTGAAAATGGCCTTTATCTGTCAGGATTTTTTACAACTCAGGTATTTATAACTAATTTTTTATTTTATAATTCAATTAGTTATGGATTTGGTTTTTTTTTTGCATACCCATCACGCGGAATCAGACGCACCCATGACCAACAATTCGGCACGGTCGCCGGAAGCGCTTGGTGAAACCGACTTTACTTTTTCAAGGTGAAAGTAACATGTTAAAGAAAAACGTTTTTTCTTCGTGCAAACTAAACAACTTACTAGTTGTGGCTTTTGGCATTGCGATGTTGGCTGCCGCCCAGTCTTCCAGCGCCACCCCGCAAACATTGACGTTCAGCACTACTACTTCCGGTATAAGTTATACCGAAGCCGGCATGACAATCACTGCTACATCGGCAGAGCTGGTCCGCACCAATAGTACTAGTTGGTTTCTGGATTGCTGTGACTCTGGTCCAGAGACCTTCTCTCTAGCAACGGGGGGCATCTTTGACTTGTTGAGCGTCTATAGAGGCCATGTTGATAGTTCAGACCCTGTTATATGGAAAGGCTACCTGAACACTGTGGAAGTGGTTACAGCCAGCTTCAGTTCGGGGCAGGGTAGCGTTTTCAATTTTTCCGGCTTCACTGGGCTTAACCAAGTTACCATGTCTGTTGCGGGTTCTTATACCGACCCGAACTTCGATAACCTGACATACGAGGCACGGGCAGTTCCTGAGCCCGCCTCCCTCGCTCTGCTTGGCATTGGCTTGGCCGGTTTGGGCTTTACCCGGCGTCGGCGGCGGGCCTGATTGCCAGAATTCTTGAAGCAGTTTGAAACGGCGGCCTGCGGGTCGCCGTTTTTTTCAGACATCAACCCCGATTATTCAGGTTGATTCTCGATTAACACGCAGCAGTTGGCCTGCAAGTTCCGGTTGTGCGGTCAGGGCTGCGGCGATACGTTGGGCTTGGCCGACAAAGTCAGCGTCGAACGTGCAGACAATAATGCCAGCATGAGCGGCGTCTTGCAGATGCAACCGGATGAAATCCCGGCGATTGAGCGTCAGCAGGGCGCGTTGTTGCGCAGTGGCGAACCTGAGAACTTCAGAGTCAGGCAGGGCCTGTCCGCTTTGGCCGTAGTCGTGCAATGTGCGGACATCATGACCCAGGGCGCGCAAGGCTTGAATGACCGGCAACGGAAAGTTTTCATCAGCGAGCAACGCTGTCATCAGTGGTTCTCGTGAGTCTCGTTAGCGGCAATCGCGGCGTCGATGTCCACCGGGTGAGCGCGGGCGTAAGCCCAGGCTTGACTGAGTTGCTCGGCATCCAGTGACGGATAAGCCTGGAGCAAATCCGCATCACTCAGGCCGCGACGCCGAGCGTTAACCAAGAGCCAGACAGGAATGCGAGCGCCGGCAATGCACGGTTCACCACCGCAAACGCCGGGTTGCGCTTCAATGCCTGGAAAAGCGTCTGTGAGATCGTGCGCCAGCCAGGTCAGGATGCGGACTTTATCCGCAGCGCTAAGTTGCGCGAGCAAGCTTTGCGCCTGATCAAGTAAAGGATTGGCAATCATTTAATACTCCTTAATGAAAGCGGTAAAGATTACAAAACTGCCAAAATAGCGCCATGGCCTTGCGCTTGGAAAAATACTAGAGAATGGTTCTAATCTTTAACCGGTATGAACACAAACACTGATTTTCCTACCCTGCTGCGAGAACTGTTCCAGGGGAACAGCCGCCAATTGTGCGCCCTGCTGCGACCCCTGACGGCGGAACAACGTCGGGCGCTGTTCGACGAATTCAAGGAATTGCTGAAAGTACTCAAGCGTGCCTGCCGGTTTCGGGCCGACGCCAAGGCGGTGGGGCTGTCCGAACTCTATCGCGCCCTCCGCGATGATCCGGCGGGATTTCTGCGCGACCGGGCCGATACCCTCGCTGCACACGGGGCGCTCAACAACATGCAGTTGATGCGCCAACTGTTCTACAACCAGTTGATGGAATTCTACAACCGTTTGGAATTGCTCCAGGTCGGTCTGGCGGGCAAGGGCGGCATCGCGGGCGTTTTCCGGCACAGCGAGCAATACCCCGTATGGTGCGCACAGTTCATCCTGCACGCGGGCCGGGTGCTGCTGGACCGCCCGGAACCCTGGGTGCGGGAGGCGCTGGTCCAGGTGTTTACCGACCTTGAACGCCGGACGCGCTTTGCCGGCGCTGATCTCGGCGTTGCGCCCCTGCTGCGCGAAGCCCGGCAGCGCTACCCCGACTGGGCGGATGCGCTGGCTCCGTATCTAGGTCCGGCCATGCGCCGCGACGGCTTTTTCCGCCGGACGCTGGATGGTTACGACGCCGACATGATTCTGGCCGGGCTGGAATACGATCCCCCGTCATCCGGGGAAATGCCCAGTTTCGAGCCGCTCATGGACCCCAAAGTGGTCGAAGCGTTGTTGACGCGCATGGCCGATGGTCGTCTGTCCCGCGCTGACCTGATCGCCCTGAGCCTGCGCAAACTGCAAGGCCCCCTGCGCCCCGGCGTCGCGAAGACTTGGATGGACTTCCACCAAAAGCTGGCGTTGAGCGAGGCGGAAATCCGCGCACAGGGCGAAGCCTTCATCAGTCTGCTCAACGCCCCCGCGCCAGCGGCGGTCAAACTGGCGCTGGCGATGGTTGAAAAGCATTTTCTGACCGACGCCGACCAAACGGCAGAGTTGATCGGCGCACTGGGTTATTTGTTACAGAATCCCGTGCAGGTTCTCGCCAAATCCGGCCTGCGCCTGCTCAAGAAGCTGAACAAATCCAGTCCCGACCGCGCCGAAGCTGTGCTGAACGCGGCGGTAGCCGGACTGGGTAGTCCTCACGCCACACTGCGCAACGATCTGGCGCGCTGGCTCGGCGCGTTTCCCGCGTCGGCCTGGTCACCGGAGGCGCTGGCGACCTTGCAGGAACTGGCCGCCGGATTGCCGCTGACGGAACAGGCCCCGCTGGCGCATCGGCTGACCGCAGCGAGTAGCGAACAGCAAGCTGGCGAAACGTTGACCGTTCCTGACACGGCCCGGCCCGATTTCAACGCCGTCCTGCGGGAACGGGCGGTGTTGCTGCAACAGCGACTGAGCCAGCAACCGGCTGATGATTTGCTGCGCCGCCGGTTGGCCGTTGTGGAAGGCTATCTAGCGACCGGTCAACCGCCGCCGCTGGCGTTGACCGTCGCCGATCACGCTGCCGCCCGGTCCGCTCCCGATTTTGTCCTGCACGAAACGGCGGAAGCCGTTGCGGTTGACCTGGCCCGAACCCAGCGCCGCATCTTCACCTTGGCCGATTACGACCGCATTCTGGTCGGGATGACGCGCTTTGCTCCAGACGACCGCTCTGGGCGAACTCGCGCTATCCTCGCGCCCGTGTTGGACCGGCTTGATTATTGGCGGCAAACGCCGACAGGCAGCGGCGCCAGTTTCAGTCAGGCTGGAGAACTGTCCGGGTTCATTCTGGCCCATGCCTGGCAGACCGGCGAATGGCCCCACTTTCCCAAAGGCAGCCGGGGCGAGCAGTGGTTGACCCTCCAGTTCAGCCCGACGTTGCAACGGCGATTGAAACATGTCATAGCCTTGCGCGCCGCCGGTCAAGAAACGCTGCTGTCCGTGCCGACGCACACTGCCGGCTGGTTATCCCCAGAGGTTTTCGCTGAGCGTTTCGCCCGGTTGCCGCGCCCGCTGCTTGACGCCGACGAGCTGGCCGCTGCGCTGTATCGGTTGCCGGCATTACCGGACTCACGGGCCGCCGCTTGGGCGCGACTGGCAGCGCTGATCGAGAGCCGCAGCGAGGGACTCGATGAAGGCGTCGCCCTGGCGCTGGCCCCGGATGAGCGGGCAATGCGCGCTCTGGAATGGTTTCTGGACCGCTTCGCCCGGCAACCGCCCAGCGAGCGGTTATTCCAGTCGCTGGGCGGCTTGGACGGCGGCGATAACTGGGCCGAGGCGTTTCGCGTCAAAGTGCTGCACCAGACGCCTGACGCCCCGGAAAACGCCGCGTTCCGGCTGTTCAATGCCGCGCTGCGCTGCCGGTTTGGCTTGGGCGACGCCGGGATTAGTGACCGTGTTTCCGCTCTCACCGAACGACTCGCGCCGCGCACTGGCTGGTTGCGCCGGGTTTTCCAACCGCCCGGCGCGGATGCTTCGCCGTTCGCCGACTTGTTATTCAACCCCCAACCGGTCACCGAGGCGCTGGCCGAAGCCGCTCATGCAGCGGTTGCCGGTTTTTTCTTCGTGTACGATAGTCCCCACCCGTTTCTGTGGCCCTATCTGCTGGCGCATCCGCACCAGTTTGCTACGCCTGAGCGGGTAGCCGATCTGGCCTACCAATTTCCGCCAGTGGCGCAACGGCTGTTTGAGGCGAGTCTTTGCCGTTTGGGTCGCAAGGAAGACTATTACCGTGATTTGACGTGCAGCCTGCTGACGCAAGGCCGCTGGCCGCAGGTCGATGTTCGTCCCCATCTGCGCCGAATCGCCCCCGGTCTGACTATCGCCCATACCGCATTGCGTGAAGAATGCGTCGATATCATCGCGCAATGGCTCAACAATGGTCGCATCACCCCGATCGATGGCGCGGCCCTGCTGGCGACGCTGATCCGGGAAACCGGCCAGGGCTTTACGCATCTGGACCAAGCGTTAGCCTCGTTGAGCGCCACTGGCGCACTGGGACGGGGAACGGTATTGCTGGGGCTGGAACAGGCGCTGGGCAACGGTGTAGCGGACTTCCCGCCGCGCAAGCTGTCGCTGATCCTGGCCCGGTTGGATGCGATTCTGCAAGACACCGGATGCGGCGTCGGCGATCCGGCGGCGCGGCGCACGTTGGAAACGCTGTCCATCGCGAAAAAGTCCGTTTCCAGAGACAAAGCCAGCGCGGTGTTAGCCCGCCGCGCCGACTCGCCGCCCGCTTGGATGCTGGCGCTGGCGACACATTCTGACGGTGGATAAAGCCATGCATTACAGACTTGGCATTGCGCTGGGCAGCGGCGCGGCGCGCGGCTGGGCGCATATCGGCATCCTGCGAGCGTTGGAACAGGCCGGTATCGTTCCCGACATTGTCGCCGGCACGTCGATTGGTGCGCTGGTCGGCGCGGCTTACGCCAGCGACCGACTGGATTCACTGGCAGACTGGGTCACCGGCATCGACTGGTGGGAAATCATCCGTTACATGGATTTGCGGCTGGGCGGCGTCGAGGGCGAGCGGCTGATGCAAGCCTTCCGCGAGCGGGTGGATGATGTGCCGATTGAGACATTGCCCAAGCCGTTTGGCGCGGTGGCCACCGATTTACACACCGGGCGCGAAGTCTGGTTCCAAAACGGCTCGCTGCTCGAGGCGGTGCGGGCGTCTATCGCCTTGCCCGGCTTATTCAGCCCCGTGCGTTATCAAGGCCGGTGGCTGGTGGACGGCGGACTGGTCGATCCATTGCCGGTATCGCTCTGTCGGGCGCTGGGCGCGGATCGGGTGATCGCCGTCAACCTGAACGGCGATATCGTTGGGCGACAGTTCAGCGGGCGGGTGCAGCATCGCAACGCGCCCAACCCCTTGTTGGCGCGGTTGAGCGCTGGCTGGCAGGCGGTGTTGGGGAATAATCATGCCAGCGCGGCAGAGCCGGAATCCTCTGCCGAGGATGCGCCGCCGGGATTGTTCGATGTTATAGCCGGCTCGATCCACATCATGCAGGATCGCATTACCCGGGCGCGGATGGCCGGCGATCCGCCAGATGTGGTGCTGGCCCCGCGTCTGGCCCATCTGGGTTTGATGGACTTTGATCGCGCCGCTGAAGCGATGGCCGCCGGGATGACGTGCGTGCAACGGCACCTGCCTTTGCTGCGGGATGTGCTGAATTTACCGGAATCCGGGTGAACGCCTGGCGCTTTCGCCTACAATGAGCCTCTTTCAGCGCAGCCACGGAAGACCCTTCTCATGCAATCTCTTCGCTACATTCTCACCATCGCCTGCCCGGATCAGATCGGCATCGTCGCCGCGATTTCCGGCATCCTGGCTGCTCAGCACGGCAATATCATCGAATCGGATCAATTCAGCGACACTGAATCGGGCCGGTTTTTCATGCGTCTGGTGTTCGACTTGAACGAGGCCACCGAGCCGGCCTTGCTGGAACATTTCACCCCATTGGCCGACGAATTCGCCATGGACTGGCGTCTGTACGATCCGCGCCGGCGGCCACGGGTGATGATCCTGGTCTCCAAAGCCGAGCATTGCCTGAACGATCTGTTATACCGGCACCGCACCGGCGCATTGCCGATGGACATTGCCGCCATCGTTTCCAACCACCGCGAACTGGCGCATTTGGCGGAATGGCATGCGATTCCCTACCACTACTTGCCGGTCACGCCAGACACGAAGTTAATGCAGGAGCAGCAAATTCTGGACCTGGCAGAACAGACCGGCACGGAGCTGGTGATTCTCGCCCGCTACATGCAGATTCTGTCCCCGGAGCTGTGCCAGGCGCTGGCCGGGCGAGCGATCAACATTCACCATTCCTTCCTGCCAGGCTTCAAGGGCGCCAAGCCCTACCATCAGGCCTACCACCGGGGCGTGAAACTGATCGGCGCGACCGCCCATTTCGTCACCGCCAACCTGGATGAAGGGCCGATTATTGAACAGGAAGTGGAACGGGTCGATCACGCGCAGACCCCGGAACAACTGGCGGCGGTCGGCGGCGATATTGAAAACATCGTGCTGGCCCGCGCCCTGCACTATTACCTGGAGCGCCGGGTGTTTGTGAACGGCAGCAAAACCGTGGTGCTGCGCTAGGGGCGGCGGCGTGACCCCTGACCTGCTGTATCCCGCCGCCTTCCTGATCGGTCTGACCGGCGGCGTCCACTGTTTCGGCATGTGCGGCGGCATCGTTGGCGCCTTGACCTTGGGCTTGCCGCCGCCGCCGGGACATCCCTGGCGAACCCGCCTGCCTTTTTTGCTGGCCTATAACCTGGGGCGAATCACTAGCTATATTGTGGCCGGAGCATTAGTCGGCGGGATCGGGGCGTGGGCGGCGCAACTGATTTCGGTGCATTACGCCCAACTGGGGCTGCAAATCATCGCCGGGCTATTCATGATTTTGCTGGGCCTGTACCTAGCCGGCTGGCAGGGGACGTTGGGTCGGCTGGAACGGGTCGGCGGCGTAGTCTGGCGGCGCATTGAACCGCTGGGGCGACGCTTTTTTCCGGTGCGCACGCCCATGCAGGCGTGGGGCATTGGTCTGGTCTGGGGCTGGCTGCCTTGCGGACTGGTCTACAGTGTGCTGGTTTGGGCGGTGGGCGCTGGCGGCGCGCTGGAAGGTGGCCTGTTGCTGCTCAGCTTCGGGCTGGGCACGTTGCCGACGTTGCTGGCGATGGGGACGGTCGCGGCGACGCTGGCCGGGTTTGTGCGCCGTCCGGGTGTGCGCGCCGCAGCCGGGGCGCTGGTCCTCCTGTTCGGGATTTATGAAATCAGTCTGGCGGTCAAAATATTGCTTCCGTAATGGCCATCACTCAGCAAGATCAAGGGGTTGAGTGAAATCAACGCTCGCAGCCCACGCGGCGAACTCTTGCCATCACCGGAAAATTGACCCAAAGAAAAAAGCCAGTTGTTTCCAACTGGCTTTCGGGAGTGTGGTGGAGGCGGGGGGAATCGAACCCCCGTCCGCAGATCCTCTGCCTTCGGCCCTACATGCTTAGCCTGGTCTTTGATTTAACCTTTCGCAACCCGACCGGCAGGGCGGCGAACGGCGGTTCCGGTGAGTTTTAGAGCCTCCCCCCCGGACAGGTTTGGCGCGAGCTTGTGTTAGTCGACCTCTGAATGCCCCGAAAGGCTCCGGACCTCACAAGCAAGTTCCGGTCAAAGGCTAGCGGGCTTTAAGCCGCCAGAGCGTAGCTGTCGTCGTTGGCAACTATATTTTACAGCATGATTAACGAGGCTAGCTGCATCCTCGGCATGCGCCTTGGGTTTTGCAATCCACGTCGAAACCCGGAATCGCCCCCATGGGTAACTGGCTATAATAATCCGATAGCGGGAAAGTTCCAACGCCTGGCAGCAATTCTTATTTTGACGATGACCGGCTAAAGTAGCCCCATCTCCCTGATCGGAAGTTCCACCATGAGTGTATCCTTTGGCCCCGTGGGGTTGACATTAGAGGATATCACGAGGGAACTCCGCAGCACCTTTGGACAGTTTACCGACCCACGTCGAGGGAAGAATACTCGCGACACCTTGGTGTTCGGCAACAAGCGGCATAGCGCCGCCAAACCGCTGGTTTCGGGGTGCGAACCCAACTGAGCAGCGCATCGCCGAGAATAGCGGGAAGCAGTTCTGGCGCATTCTTCCGCGCCCAGCGCAGAAAACTGTGCAGCCGCCGCCGCAGGCAGGCTCGCCAAAGAACGGGCGGAATCAGGTCGCCATGCTGTTCAGCGAATTGGCCGAGCGTGTCCCAGTTCGCCTCGAACATCATCAATTGACGACGGCTGGCGTTGTCGCCATGTCGCCGATAACCGGCCAGAACGTCCGGTGTCCGGGCGATGGCGTAATCCACGGACAGACGCAGCCAGCCGTCCAAATCTTCCAGCCGCAACTGCTCATCGAAGCCGCCGATGGACAAAAACGCCTCGCGCCGCAGCGCCACGGTGGGGTTGGCAATGTCGTTATGGCTGATCAGCCATAAATACGCCTGATGGTCAGGACCGGGCGGGGGACGTTTTCGCGTCGCCGAGGACAACACCCGACCCTCGGCATCAATGAAATCGACATCGGAATAAACCAGGGCCAGACGCGGCTCATTCCAGGCGTCAATCGCCTGTTGTTGGCACAGAATTTTGTCAGGATAGAGCAGATCATCGGAACCGAGCAGATGTACCCATTCGCCCTGACAGGCGGCAAGGGCGCGGTTGGATGCGGCGCTGACACCCCGGTTCGGCTGATGAAGAATCGTCAGGCGTTCAAAGCGGTCGGCATGGGCAGCGGCGAACCGTTCGGCAACCGCCAGCGTGTCATCCGTGGAGCCGTCATCGACAATGACCAGCTCCAGGTGGGGATAGGTCTGCGCCCGCACCGATTCCAGGCAGGCCGTCAAAAAGGGCGCGTGGTTATAAGCGGGAACCGCCACGCTGACCAGCGGCAGGTTCATCGGGCGCTACTTTTCCGCCAGCAGGAAGTATTGCACCGCCAGAAATTCGCTGAACAGGCGATGAGGGAACCACCCGCGGCGATATTTGCGCTTGATAAAGGGCGCGATGGCGATCACCCGCCAACCGGCCTGATGGACCGCATCCAGCAGACTGGCGCGGGTAAAAAAATGCAGATGAGTGCGATCCAGGATGCCGGCGTCGGTGTAGTTGAAGCGTCCCTGAAAGAGCAGGGGCAGGAGGACGCTCTTGTGGCGCACGTTGGGTACGCTCATCAACAATCGCGCTCCGAAGCGCATGCGTTGATGAAGTTCCGCCAGCGCCCGCCACGGATCGATCAGGTGTTCCAGCACATCCGCCATAACAACCAAGTCATAGTCCGGCCACGGGGTCTGCTCCAGACCGACCTCGAACGGGACATTCCAGACCTGCTGCAATTGACCCGCCGCTTGCATTGCCGCTTCAGTGTTCGGTTCAATGCCGTCGCAACGCCCAGTGAGTCCCGCGTTCAGCAGTTGCCGACCCAACCGACCACCGGCGCAACCAATATCCAGCGTTACCTCGTGATAGCCGTAGGGCCGCAGAAAATCCACCAGTTCCTGTCGGTCTGCGGTGAAGTAGGCGGAACTCACAACCCGGCCTGTTCCAGCCAGGCCGTCAAACACTGCCGACCCCGTTCCTCGGCGTCCACCGCATGATGAGCGGTTTCATCCCGCAGCATCGGTACGCTGAGTCCAGGCGTACCGGCGATTTCGCTGGCATGGCCGATAAACCAGCGTTCCAGGCCCCGCGCGGTGGTTTCAATATGGAATTGCAGAGCCAACGCATGATGGCCCCAGGCGAAGGCCTGATGCGGATACCAATCGGTAGAAGCTAACAGCGTTGCGCCATCCGGCAGATCGAAGGTATCGCCATGCCAGTGCAAGACCGGCGTTCCATCGGCGAACGCCGCCAGCGGACTAGCGCGACCTGCGGCGGTCAATTGCAAAGGTTTCCAGCCGATTTCCTTGCGTCCGCCCGGATAGACCCGCGCCCCCAGCGCCCGGGCCATCATCTGCGCGCCCAGACAGATGCCGAGCGTGGGCCTGCCAGCGTCCAGTCGCGCCCGCAACAACCGCAACTCATCACGAATGAACGGATACGCTGCTTCTTCATAAGCGCCGATTGGGCCGCCCAGCACGATCCATAAATCGCCGGCCAGTGGGTCCAGCGCCGCCAAATCATCCTGACCGGCTTCCAGATAACGAAGGGTATAGTTCCGTTCGGTCAACGACGGTGCGAAACTCCCCAGATCTTCGAAGGCGACATGCTGAATGGCAAAAACGGTTTTCATGCGTGTTGCAACTCCAGGTTACGACGGCTGCTTTCTGGTCGCTTCCGGCTGGTAGGTGACTTCCAGGACCCGCAGCGTCATTTTACGCCCGCCCGGCAAGGGCCATTCGATAGATTGGCCGACCGATAAACCGAGCAAGGCGCTACCGACCGGCGCCAGCACGGATACCGTGCCGTGAGTCATCAGCGTATCGTCAGGATAAACCAGCGTCAGCTCGAATTCCTTGCCGCTGGTCTCGTCCACGAACCGCGCCGTCGAATTCATAGTGATGACATTGGGTGGAATTTCATGCGACTCCACCACCTCGGCCCGATCCAGTTCACGGCGCAAGGCGTCGAGTCCTGGCGTATGAAGTGGCGATACGGAGTCCAGCAATCGATCCAGTCGATCCAGATCGGCGCTGGTGAGAATGATCGAGGGTTCCTGTGGCATGGTGGCCGAACTCTTCCAGAAAAATGAATGGATGCCCAATGGACGGCGGTTATGGGAGTCCGCCAATGGGCGAGGAAAACAGGCAGGTGTAGCGAAATGATACCCCGTCCGGTTGGCGGGTATTCTGGACGAAGCGTGGAGGGTGATGTGGCGGAGAGGGTGGGATTCGAACCCACGGACCCTCGCGGGTCAACGGTTTTCAAGACCGTCGCAATCGACCACTCTGCCACCTCTCCTTTTGAAAATCAGATAGTTACTGCCCCGATTTTTTGAGTTATCCATCCTGATTTAGACAGAATTTGGACAGAAAATCTGGGGCTAGGATAGTAGGGGATGCGGCCTAATGCAAGCCGGAGTCTTTTCCAACATGGTATGAGTCTGAAGGGGTATCGCCCTGGATTCACCAGAATATAGAGTCCAAACGCCTTCAACGAGGCTGCCGAACAGCTCCAGCAAGCTAAACAACAACTCTTCCTGTCCATCCACAACCGATCCAAGGTGGCTGCTTGATAGATCAACTCTCGCCTCGTTCAGACTCATACCTCAATTGGAATTGACTCGCCTATCGCTCCCGCATGAGTCGCTGTTTGTCGCGCTCCCAGTCTCGATCCTTCTCGGTCGCCCGTTTGTCGTAATCCTTCTTGCCCCGCGCCAGCCCGATGTCCAGCTTGGCCCGGTTATTTTTCCAGTACAGTTTCAACGGGATCAGCGTATAACCCTTGCGCTCGACCAGACCGATCAGCCGACTGATTTCTTCCCTGTGCAATAACAGCTTGCGGGTACGGGTCGGATCGGCCTGCACATGGGTCGAGGCTGAGGTCAGCGGCGACAGATGGCAGCCGAACAGGAACGCCTCGCCGTCATGCAACAGCACATAGCTTTCCTTGAGATGAGCGCGACCGGCCCGCAGACTCTTGACTTCCCAGCCTTGCAGGGATAACCCTGCTTCAAAATGTTCTTCGATGAAATAGTCGTGATACGCCTTCTTGTTACCGGCGATCTGACCGCTGGGCGCTGATTTTTTCTTGCTCATAAAGGAACCCTCCAGGCGTATTGACGCTCGCAGTCCAATACCCCCCTGCTTGAGGATGGACGCGGATTCAACCAAACTTGCGCGGCGAGAGTCCAACAACACTATAACGCCGCAATGGAGATCGGGTCGTGGCGACTGTGAAAAAAAGCGCGCTGGTGCTGTATTCAGCGGCGGAAATGTATAACCTGGTCAATGACATTGAAAATTATCCCCAGTTCCTGCCCTGGTGCCGGTCGGCCAGCGTCGTCCTCTGCGGCGAAGACGAATTGCGGGCGACGATTGAAATGGCCAAGGGCGCAGTGCATAAAACCTTTACGACCAACAACCGGATGCAAAAACATAAAATGATTGACATCCGCCTGCTGGAAGGGCCTTTTCAGCGCCTGGAAGGCTACTGGCGTTTTGATCCATTGCGGGCCGATGCCTGCAAGGTGTCCCTGGATATGGAATTTGAATTTTCCAGCACCTTATTACGCAAGGTCATCGAGCCGGTGTTCAAGCAAATCGCCAATTCGCTGGTGGACGCTTTTTGCAAACGGGCGGTAGACATCTATGGCAAGCGCTAATCCTGTGGGTGTAACGGCGACTCTCCGGGTTGAAGTCGCCTACGCCGGTCCCGACCGGCAGTTGATTATTCCCGTGGACGTTCCTGACGGCGCGACCCTGGAACAGGCCATTATCCAGTCACGCATTCAGGAACAGTTTCCGGAAATCGAGTTGCCGACTGCGAAAGTCGGAGTGTTCGGCAAACTTGGCAAGTTGTCGGCGACCGTGCGCGTCGGCGACCGGATCGAAATTTATCGTCCGCTGCTCGCTGATCCCAAAGCTGTGCGCAAACAGCGTGCCGCCGAGGGTAAGCGGATGCGCAAGGGTGGCGGTGATCTGGAGCCAGAGGGTGGTTAGTTCGCCACTTCTTCAATGTTAGCCAGCGTGTCGCCGCTGAAAAGCAGGGTGACGCGGCGCTGTTCGCTGATCTTGCCGCCCCTGCCGTACTGGTAGTAGTAATCCCAGCGGTTCTGATGAAAGGGATCGGTGATCAGTGGCGTCCCCATCAGGCGCTGAACCTGTTGTTTAGTCATGCCGGGCCGCAACTGGGCGACCGTGGTCTGGTCAATGTAGTTGCCCTGGCGCACCGGGACGGTATAGAAACTGGGTAATAGCGATTCGCAACCCGCCGTGAGCGACAGGAGCAGGAAACCGGCGGCGCGTAGGGAGATGTGCGGCATGGAAGGCGAAATCCGGGTTGCTGGAGTGAACTTGGTCCTAATCATAACGCAACCCGGTAACCCTTGGCGAAGCGCAATCACGGGAGAGTTCCGCGTGGGCTCGAAAGAACTCAAGCAGGCGGGCCTGAAGGTCACCCTGCCGCGTATGAAAATCCTCAAAATGCTGCGGCAGGACAGTCCGCATCTCACGGCTGAGGTCATCCATCGGATGCTGGCCGATTCCGGCGAGAATATCGGCCTGCCGACCGTGTACCGGGTATTGACCCAGTTCGAGGCGGCCGGGCTGGTCAAACGCCACCATTTTGAGGGCGGCCAGTCGGTGTTCGAACTCGATCAGGGTGGACACCATGACCATATCCTGTGTCTGGACTGCGGGCGGATCGAGGAGTTCTGCGATGAGGATATCGAACGGCGGCAACGGCTGACTGCCGAGCGGCTCGGTTTTGAATTGGCCGAACACCGGCTGATCCTCTACGGTCACTGCATCCGCATCGATTGCCCACATCGGACCACGCTGGAGGGGGAGGAGCCGCCGCATTGATCAATCTTCTCCGTCTATCGTCGATAGAGCGGCCTTCTCCACCATCTCCCGCGCATGGGCCAGGGTATTCGCCGTTAATTCCAGTCCGCCCAGCATCCGGGCGATTTCCGTCACCCGTTCCTCGGTCGCCAGCGACGCTACCTGGGTGTGAGTATTCTCGCCATCCGTCTGCTTTTCGACTTTGAGCTGCTGATGCGCCTGCGCCGCCACCTGGGGCAAATGGGTCACGCACAACACTTGCCGGTTGCCGCCTAGCGTCCGCAATTGCCGCCCCACCACTTCCGCCACCCCGCCGCCAATACCGCTGTCCACTTCGTCGAAAATCAGCGTCGGGATGCGGGCGGCGCGGGCGGTAATCACCTGAATGGCCAGGCTGATGCGCGACAGCTCGCCGCCGGAAGCGACCTTGGCTAGCGCCCGTAACGGTTGCCCCGGATTAGCGCTGACCTGGAATTCCACCGTTTCCAGGCCGCCCGGCGTCGGCTTCTCCAGGTGTTCCAGGGTGATGGCAAAACGTCCCCCTGGCATCCCCAGTCCCACCAGCGCCTGCGAAACTCGCTCGCCCAGTTCCCGCGCTGCCGCCGTGCGCCGTTCGCTGAGTTGATCGGCACATTGCTGATAGGCAGCCCGTGCGGTTTTTACCGCCTGCTGTAATTCATCCAGCCGGGTTTCGCTATGTTCCAGCGTATCCAGTTCTGCCTCGAATCGCGCCTGTAATGCGGGCAGTTCCGCCGCGTCCAGGCGATGTTTACGCGCCAATTGATGCGCCGCGGTCAGCCGCTGTTCAATCTGCGCCAGATGTTCGGGATCAAGGTCCAGCGCCTGCACATAGCTACGCAATTCACCGCTGGCTTCCTGTACTTGAATCAGCACCGCGTTCAGCAATTCGCTGACCGGGGTCAGTCGGGCATCCAACCGCCCCAGCGTATCCAGTTCCCGCAGGCTGTGAGTGAGCCGATCAGCGACGGTATCCTCATCGCCCTCGCTCAGTTGGCTGAGCAGCCGCTGGCCGGTATCGATCAATTGGCTGGCGTTCGCCAGATAGCGCTGTTCCGCTTCCAGTTCCGTGATTTCCCCTTCAGCCAGGTTCAGCGCCGCCAGTTCCCGCAGGTGATAGCGCAGGATGTCCAGCCGGGCGTCGCGTTCGCTGCTGGCCTGACGCAGATCGCGCAGTTCCTGTCGCAACCGGTTCCAGTTCCGGTAATGGTCCGCCAGTTCCACGACCAACGTGGAGTTACCGGCGTAATCGTCCAGCAGTTGCCGCTGGGCTTCGCGGCGCAGCAGCGATTGGTGTTCATGCTGGCCGTGGATGTCCACCAGCCATTCGCCCAACTCCCGCAGCGCCTGAGCGGGTTGCGGGACGCCGTTGATGTAGTTGCGGGAGCGGCCATTACTAGCGATGACCCGCCGTAAATGGCATTCCCGCTCGCCGTGCAAATCACGTTCGGCCAGCCAGGCTCGGGCGGCGGGCAGCGCGTCGAGATCGAATACGGCGCTGATGTCAGTGCGTTCCGCGCCATGGCGGATCGTGCCGCTATCCGCCCGGTCGCCGAGCAGCAGGCTAATGGCGTCGACCAGAATGGATTTGCCGGCGCCGGTTTCGCCGGTCACCGCGGTCATACCCGCTGCCAGTTCCAGCTCCAGCGCCTCGACAATGGCGAAATCGCGAATGCGCAATTGCGTCAGCATGGTTCAGATAAACGGCGAGGCTTCCGGGCTGAGGCCCCAGCGCAGCTTGGCCCGCAGCAGTTTGAAATAGTCATGATTGACAGGATGCAGCAACCGCACCTGGCGTTCCTTTTTGCGGATCATCAGCCGGTCGCCGGGTTCGATGCTCAGACTGATCTGGCCGTCGCAGGTGATCTGGGTTTGGGTGGTGGTGGCGGCGTTGAGCACCACTTCGATCACGCTGTCCGCTTTGACCACAATCGGGCGATGAGTCAGGGTATGCGGGCAGATCGGCACCAATACGACCGCTTCCAGGCCGGGATGCAGGATCGGCCCGCCGCCGGCCAGAGCGTAGGCAGTGGAACCGGTCGGCGTGGAAATGATCAGCCCATCAGCATGGTAGGCGTTGAGAAAGCGCCCATCGACGAAGGTGTCGACTTCAATCATCCGCGCCACTTCGCGTTTGTGGACGACCACGTCATTGAGCGCGTCGGCCTCGCCGGTGACCTGACCGTCATGCAACACCTGGGCGTGCAGCAGCGCACGGCGCGCTTCGCGAAACTCGCCGTTGAGCACCTCATCCAGTCGGTGCGGGAGTTCTCCGGGCGACACATCGGCCAGAAAACCCAGCCGCCCCAGGTTGATGCCCAGGATCGGCACTTCATAATCGACCAGCGAACGGGCGGCGTTCAGCAAGGTACCGTCGCCACCCATGACGATGGCTAAATCGCATTGTTCGCCGATCGCCTCGCGGCTGGCCGCTTCGAGCGTATTGCCGGGAATCAGTCGGGCCGTGCTCTCATCCAGCAGCACCCGCAACTGGCGCCGAAGCAGGTGAGCAGCGATCTGATGGAGGGCGCCAGCAACATTCGACTCGCCGAATTTGCCGATGAGACCTATCGTATGGAAAACGGGGACGGAGGACATCGTTCGATACTGTGTGGTAGATGCGGACAACTTATCATTTTAGGAGAAAATGCGCCAAGCCGAAGCTAGCGCGCCTCATTGATGGATGCGCGTCGTTCGTCTCTGGAAAGCGCATAATAGCGTTTATCGCGTACTCGGTGATTCGAAGAGAAATAAGACTGGGAAAGCTTATATCGTGGCGGCGCACAGCATAACATCCAAGGTTAAGTCATGCTCAATGGAGCCAGTCATGCACAGCACGGAATCCACGTCGGCGGCGGGTCAACCGGCGCTCAGTGAACGCACCCAGCATTTGCTGAAGGCGCTGGTCGAGCGTTACATCCGCGATGGCCAGCCGGTCGGTTCGCGGACGCTGGCGCGCGACGCTGGCCTGGATTTGAGTCCAGCCACCATCCGCAACGTGATGGCCGATCTGGAAGAACTCGGCTATTTACGCGCCCCGCACACCTCGGCGGGTCGGGTGCCGACCGTGCGCGGCTATCGGTTGTTTATCGATGCCTTGTTGCGCGTCCAGCCGCTCGACCAGCAGGAGGTGGAGACCTTGCGGCGGCGGATCGATCAGCCAGTGCAGAGCAGCGCAGAACTGGCGCGGTCAGTCTCTGATCTGCTGTCCGGGCTGACACAATTGGCGGGCGTGGTCATGTTGCCACGTCGTAATGTGGTGACGCTGCGCCATGTCGAATTCCTGCCGTTGTCAGAGCAGCGGGTGCTGGTGATCCTGGTGCTGAATGCCCAGGAAGTACAGAACCGCATCATTCAAACCCGCCGGCCCTACAGCGCGACGGAATTGCAACAGGCCGCGAATTATTTGAACGCCCAGTTTGCCGGCCAGGACATCCAGCAGGTGCGTGAAGTGTTGCTGCGGGACTTGCGCGAGGCTCGCAACAGCCTGGACCAACTGATGCAAACCGTGGTCGAAGTCGCGGAACAGACCTTTGAGACCGAGCCGGACGGCGAGGATTATGTAGTGGCCGGCCAGACCCATTTGATGCAATGCACTGATTTATCTGATCTCGACAAGCTGCGGCAGTTATTCGAGGCCTTTAACCACAAGCGAAATTTGCTGCATCTCTTTGATCAGTGCCTTCATGCCGAAGGGGTGCAAATCTTCGTCGGCGAGGAATCGGGGTTTACCGCCTTGGAAGGTTGCAGCATCGTGACTGCGCCTTACAGCGTGGAGGGGCAGGTGCTGGGCGTACTGGGCGTTATTGGCCCCACCCGCATGGCCTATGACCGGGTCATTCCGGTAGTGGATGTGACGGCCCGGTTGCTGGCGGCGACGTTGAACGTCCGAAAAGAGTAGGCTTTCGCTTCTTCCCTCTGGTGGGGAGGGTTGGGTCGCTCTTGAATTCCCGCTATCCATCCCCACTTCTCCGTCATTAACGGCGGCATCAGTCGCCCGCCCGAATTCTGTGTGACGGAGAACAAACTGCTATGACCCCCATCGAACCTGCCCTGGACCCTCGTCCCTACGCGGAGGCTGCCGAAGTGGACTCCCCTTTCGCGAAATCTGCTGTAGCGCCTGCCGACGATCAGGCGACGGACATTGACATTCTGGTCAACCGCGAAGAGTTCGACGCGCTGCAGCGGGATCTGGACCAGGCGTTGGCTAAAGCCGACGAACACTGGAAGCTTTATCTGGGCGCGCACGCCGAGATGGAGAATCTGCGCAAGCGCACTGAGCGGGATGTGCAGAACGCGCACAAATTCGCCCTGGAACGGTTTTTCAACGAATTATTGCCGGTGCGCGATAGCCTGGAACTGGGGCTGACCGCGGCCAACGGCGCGGTGGATATTGCTCAGTTGCGCGAAGGGGTTGAACTGACCTTGAAGCAATTGGCGGCGGCGATGGAAAAATTTGGCGTCCGCGAAGTCAATCCGCTGAACGCCAAGTTCGATCCCCACCTGCATGAGGCAATGGCTATGGCGCCGACCGATCAGGCCGAGCCGAATACCGTCATCCAGGTGGTGCAGAAGGGCTATATCCTCAATGAGCGGCTGATCCGGCCCGCCAAGGTCATCGTCGCCCAGGCCAGGCCTGCCGGTTAATGAAGATTCCCCTCCTCATCTAAGGAGGGGTGGCGGGCAGCGCCGGGGTGGTTTGAACGGCGCGTAACCGCCTTGAAAATCCGTCAGCCTGTCCCCACTTATTAAAACAGCAAAGATTTCCAGCACCGAATTTCCGCTTTAGAGAGTCAAGAACATGAGCAACATTATCGGCATCGACTTGGGTACCACCAATTCCTGCGTCGCGATCATGGAGGGCGGCAAGCCCCGGGTGATTGAAAACAGCGAAGGCGACCGGACGACCCCGTCCATCGTCGCCTTTATGGAAGACGGTGAAATCACCGTCGGCCAGCCGGCCAAGCGCCAGGCGGTCACCAACCCGCAAAACACCCTGTTTGCGGTCAAGCGCCTGATCGGTCGCCGCTTCGGTGAGCCGGAGGTGCAGAAGGACATTGACCTCGTTCCCTACAAGATCGTCAAGAATGACAACGGCGATGCGTGGGTCGAGGCGCGTGGCAAGAAGATGGCCCCGCCGGAAATTTCGGCGCGGGTGCTGATGAAGATGAAGAAGACCGCCGAGGACTATCTCGGCCACCCGGTGACGGAAGCGGTGATCACCGTACCGGCCTACTTCAACGACAGTCAGCGCCAGGCCACCAAGGATGCCGGGCGTATCGCCGGTCTCGAAGTCAAGCGCATCATCAACGAACCGACGGCGGCGGCGCTGGCCTTCGGCATGGACAAATCCAGCACCAAGGATCGCAAGATTGCGGTCTACGACCTGGGCGGCGGCACCTTCGACATCTCGATTATTGAAATCGCCGAGGTGGACGGCGAGAAACAGTTCGAGGTGCTCTCGACCAATGGCGACACCTTCCTGGGCGGCGAAGATTTTGACAAGCGGATCATCGACTTTCTGATCGAGCAGTTCCAGAAAGAGAGCGGCATTAATCTGGCCAATGATCCGCTGGCGCTGCAACGACTGAAAGAAGCTGCGGAAAAAGCCAAGATTGAGCTGTCTTCCAGCCAGCAGAGCGACATTAATCTGCCGTATATCACCGCCGACGCCAGCGGGCCGAAGCATTTGAACCTGAAACTGACCCGCGCCAAGCTGGAATCGCTGGTCGAGGATTTGATCGACAAGACGATTGCACCGTGCCGGGTGGCGTTAAAGGATGCCGGCCTGGGCGTCGGTCAGATCGACGACGTGCTGCTGGTCGGCGGTCAGTCCCGAATGCCCAAGGTGCAGGACAAGGTGCGCGAGTTCTTCGGCAAGGAGCCGCGCAAGGATGTGAACCCCGATGAAGCGGTCGCGGTCGGCGCGGCGATTCAGGGCGGGGTGCTAGGCGGCACGGTCAAGGACGTGCTGCTGCTCGACGTGACGCCGCTGAGCCTGGGCATTGAGACGCTGGGCGGGGTGATGACCAAGCTGATCGAGAAGAACACCACGATTCCGACCAAGGCGCAGCAGGTGTTTTCAACAGCGGACGACAACCAGACGGCGGTCACCGTGCATGTGATGCAAGGTGAGCGTGAGATGGCTTCGGCGAACAAGTCGCTGGGCAAGTTCGACCTGCAGGATATTCCGCCGGCCCCGCGCGGCGTGCCGCAGATTGAGGTCACTTTCGACATCGACGCCAACGGCATTCTGCATGTGTCGGCCAAGGACAAGGCGACCGGTAAAGAGAATCGCATCATTATCAAAGCGTCCTCCGGGCTGTCCGAGGACGAGATCAAGCGGATGGTCGGGGACGCCGAGGCGCATGCCGAGGAAGATAAGAAGTTCCATGAACTGGTTAATGCCCGCAACCAGGCCGAAAATCTGATTCACGCCACTGAGAAGACGCTGCACGAACTGGGCGACAAGGTGGAAGGCGGCGAGCGGTCGGCGATTGAAGCGGCGATTAGCGACCTGCGCACCGCGGCCAAGAGCGATAACAAGAGCGCCATTGAAGCCAAGACCCGGACCCTGGGCGAGCTGTCCGGCAAAATGGCCGAGCGACTTTACGGTCAGGCGGGCGGTGGGCCAGAGGGAGGTTCGGGTGGCCCGCACGGTGGCCCGGGCGGGCCGGGCGGGCATGGACACAAGCCGGCGGATGACGGCGTCGTGGACGCCGAGTTTGAGGAAGTGAAGAAGTAAGCGCCACGGCTGCGTTAAACTACGAATCCGGGAGAGCCTTGAGCGCTCCCGGATTCTTTGGTTTATGAACACGAGTACAACCCGGCAGTCGCCCGCAACGCAAAACCATGTCCAAACGTGATTATTACGAAGTCCTCAATGTAGCCCGCAACGCCAGTGAGGCGGAAATCAAGCAAGCCTACCGGCGGCTGGCGATGAAACACCATCCTGACCGTAACCCCGACAACAATGTCGCCGAAGAGCATTTCAAGGAAGCCAAGGAGGCTTATGAGGTGCTGAGTGATTCACGCAAGCGGGCCGCTTATGACCAATTCGGCCATGCAGGCGTCGAGGGTTCGGCGGGCGGCGGGTTCAACGGCGGTCCGGCCGATCTGGGCGACATTTTTGGCGGCGTGTTCCGCGATATTTTCGGCGGGATGCGCGGCGGCGGCAGTCAGAGTTACCGGGGTTCCGATCTGCGCTATACCCTGGATTTGACGCTGGAGGAAGCCGTCTTTGGCACGACCGCCAAGATTCGGGTGCCGACGCTGGTCAGTTGCGCGAGTTGCGCTGGCAGCGGTGCCAAGCCGGGCACCAAACCGACGACGTGTCCCACCTGCCGGGGCGTGGGCCAGGTGCGGATGCAGCAGGGTTTCTTTTCGATTCAGCAGACCTGCCCACGCTGTCAGGGGCGAGGAACGATCATTCCCGAACCGTGCGAGACTTGCCGGGGCAATGGTCGAGTTGAAGAGCAGAAAACGCTGTCGGTCAAGGTGCCGGCGGGCGTAGACAATGGCGACCGCATCCGGTTGGCTGGCGAGGGCGAGGCCGGGGAGAACAGTGGACCGCCGGGTGATCTGTATGTGCAGATCCGCGTCAAGCCGCATCCGATTTTCACCCGTGAAGACAACGATCTCTATTGCGATGTGCCGATCAGTTTCACCACAGCGGCGCTGGGCGGCGAGCTGGAAGCGCCAACGCTGGATGGGCGGATCAGCCTGAAGATTCCCGCAGAAACACAGACCGGCAAGGTGTTCCGCCTGCGCGGCAAGGGCGTGCGTCCGGTGCGAGGCGGTGCAACGGGTGATCTGCTGTGTCGGGTGGTGGTGGAAACGCCAGTCAATTTGACGAGAGAGCAGAAGGAATTGTTGCAGCAGTTTGCTGAAACCATGCAGGCTGGCGGCAAGCAGCACGCGCCTCAGGAAGGCAGTTGGCTGGATGGGGTGAAGAAGTTTTTTGAGGATATGAAGTTCTGAAAAGCAGCTTGGAGCGGGTTTGCATTGCCTTGAGTTGCCCAAGCACAAAGAACAGTCATGGCCCTCAAAAAATCCGAACTTTACAGTTCCCTCTGGAAAAGCTGCGATCAACTGCGCGGCGGCATGGACGCCTCGCAGTACAAGGACTATGTACTGGTCCTGCTGTTCGTCAAATACCTCTCCGACCGATACGCCGACCAGCCCGATGCGTTGATTGAAGTCCCGAAGGGCGCCCGCTTTGCCGACTTGGCTGCCCTGAAAGGCGACAAGGAGATCGGCGAGAAGATCAACAAGAGTCTGGAGAAGCTCAAGGCGGCGAACGAGGTTCTCCACGACATCGTATTTCCCGACTTCAACAACGAGGACAAACTCGGGCGGGGGCGGGAGATGGTGGATCGCCTGTCGAATCTGGTGACGATTTTCGCTACCCCGGCGCTGGACTTTAGCCGCAACCGCGCTGAAGGCGACGACCTGCTGGGCGATGCCTATGAATACCTGATGCGCCATTTCGCTACGGAGTCTGGCAAGAGCAAGGGACAGTTCTACACCCCGGCGGAAGTCTCCCGAATCATGGCGATGGTCATCGGCCTGAATGCCGCCCACAGCGCCGATCAGAGCATCTATGACCCCACCTGCGGCTCGGGGTCGCTGCTGCTCAAGGCCCACAACGAGGCCAAAAATCGCACCGGGCTGGATTTGGCGCTGTACGGGCAGGAAATGGACAACGCCACCGCCGCGCTGGCCAAGATGAACATGCTGTTGCATGACTGTCCAACGGCGGAAATCTGGCAGGGCAACACCTTGGCTGATCCCTGCTTCAAGCAGCCGAATGGCCGTTTGGAGACGTTTGATTTTGCGGTAGCCAACCCGCCCTTTTCCAACAAAGCCTGGAGCAACGGCGTCCACGTCGCGCATGACCCCTGCCAGCGCTTTGAATACGGCATTCCGCCGGCCAAGAATGGCGACTATGCCTTTCTGCTGCACCTACTGGCTTCGCTGAAGAGTACCGGCAAGGGCGCCATCATTCTTCCGCATGGGGTGCTGTTTCGCGGCGGCGCGGAAGCCGGCATCCGCCAGCAACTGGTCCAGCGCGGCTATATCCAGGGACTCATCGGCCTGCCGGCCAACCTGTTTTATGGAACCGGCATCCCAGCCTGCATCCTGGTATTGGACAAGGCCGGCGCAGCGGCTCGCGTGGCGAATGAAGCCGGCATCTTCATGATCGACGCCAGCCAGGGCTTCATCAAGGACGGCAACAAGAACCGCCTGCGCGCTCAGGATCTCCACAAGATCGTGGATCTTTTCACCCGGCAGGTGGAATTTCCCAAGTACTCGCGCTGCGTGCCGCTGGCTGAGATTGTGTCCAATGACTTCAATCTGAACCTGCCGCGCTACATTGACAGCAGCGCCCCGGAAGACCTCCAGGACATCGCGGCGCATCTCCAGGGCGGTCTTCCTGACCGTGATCTGGAGGCTTTGGCTCCGTACTGGCAGGTGTTCCCCAGTTTGAGAGCGGCGCTGTTTGCACCGGCGGATCGTCCGGGCTACCACCAACTCCGCATCCCGGTCAGCGAGGTCAAGGCACTGATCTTCCATCATGCTGAATTCACGGCGTTTAACCAGCAGATTGATGCGCTGTTTACCGCCTGGCGGCAAACGAACACCCCACGCTTCCAGGCCCTTCAGCCGGGCGATTCCCCGAAGGCGCTGATCGAAACCGTGTCCGAGCGCCTGCTGGAGACCTTCCGCGCTGCGCCGTTGCTGGATGCTTATGATGTTTATCAGCATTTGATGAACTATTGGGCCGAAACGATGCAGGATGACGTGTATCAGATCGTGCAGGAAGACTGGCGAGCCGTACTCGATGGCCAGCCCAACAGCGACCTGATTCCGCCACCGTTGATCATCCAGCATTTCTTTGCGGCGGAGCAGCGGGCGATGGATCAACTGGAAACGCAGCGCGAGGCGATCAGCCGCCAGTTGGAGGAACTGGAGGAGGAACACGGTGGCGAGGAGGGCTTGCTGGAGGAGGCCAAAACCGAGAAGGGCAAGCTCACCGTCAAGAGCGTCAAGGAGCGGATCAAGGCGATTCAGGGCGATCCTGAAGCCCGGGATGAGCGCCGGGTGTTGATCAAGTATGCGACGTTGCTGGAGCAGGAAGCGGTCGCCGGCAAACGGGTGAAGGATGCCCAAAAGGCGTTGAATACCCGGGTTTTCGCCCAATACGCCCAATTGACGGGGGCGGAGATCAGGAGACTGGTGATCGAGGATAAATGGCTGGCGGCGCTGGCGGCGGCGGTGCAGGGTGAACTGGATCGCGTTTCGCAAGCCTTGACCGGGCGGATCAAGCAACTGGCAGATCGTTATGCGGCGCCGATTGCTCAATTGACGGCGGAGGTGGCGACGCACACGGCCCGGGTCGATGAACACTTGAAACGGATGGGGTTCATGGTCTGAATCACGGATGAAACGGATTGAAGGATGGCACGGATTATCCACCGCCATAAACAGGCAATACAATCCGTGTAATCCATTAATCTGTGCTAATCCGTGATTCAGACTTTAAAAGGGGATTCGTATGCCAGGACCGTTGAAGTACTCTGATATTACCGAGAAAATTATTGGCGCTGCGTTTGAGGTGCATAAGTTTTTGGGTAATGGTTTTCAGGAGGTAATTTATCAGAGGGCGCTGGCTTATGAAATGACCAAAGCCGGTTTGGGTTTTTCCAGAGAAATAGAACAGGGTATTTTTTATAAGGATTTGCCAGAACCTATTGGTACACGGCGGGCTGATTTTGTGGTGGAAAATAAAGTTCTGGTTGAGTTGAAAGCGATTGTTCAGTTAGAGGATGTGCATTGGGCGCAAGTGTTGAATTATTTGAAGGCGTATCGGCTGGAAGTGGGATTGTTGATCAATTTTGGAAGTAAGAGTATGACATTTAAGAGGTTGGTGCTGTGAAACAGTGTCTGAATCACGGATTAAACGGATTAAAAGATGACACGGATTATCTACATCAGGCAGAAAGTGAGGCAATAAAATCCGTGCAATCCGATCATCCGTGTCCATCCGTGATTCAGACAGGCTACAAGCAGACCGAGGTAGGGGTGATTCCGGAGGAGTGGGAGGTTAAGCGTATTGGAGATTTAGCAACTATCGGTGCTGGCGGAACACCCAGTCGTGAGATTTCCACCTATTGGAATGGATCTATTCCGTGGATAACTACATCTCAAATTGACTTCAACACAATTGTCGAAGTTGACCAGTTCATTACCGAAGATGGCCTTAAAAACTCGGCTGCAAAATTGCTTCCGGCAGGTACTCTGCTTATGGCGCTTTATGGCCAAGGCAAGACTCGTGGAAAGGTCGGAGTGCTTGGGGTTGAGGCTACGACAAACCAAGCTTGCGCGTCGATTTCTCTACATGGGGCTGTTTCACGCGAGTTCTTACTACACTTTCTCGTCAGTCGTTATCAGGCTATCCGAAATTCTAGCAATACAGGGAGTCAGGAAAATCTGAATGGAAAAATCGTTAAAGACATACCTGTTTTACTTCCGCCACTCCCCGAACAACGCGCCATTGCCGCCGCCCTTTCCGATGTCGATGCCCTGATTGCCTCGCTGGATGCGCTCATCGCCAAGAAGCGCGACCTCAAACAGGCCACGATGCAGCAACTCCTGACCGGAAAACAACGATTGCCGGGGTTTAGTGGAGAGTGGGAGGTGAGGCGGTTGGGGGATGTAGCGCATATAAAAACAGGTGGCAAAAACAACGAGGATAAAATTGAGGATGGCGCTTATCCTTTATTTGTACGTTCCGAAACTGTTGAGCGGATTAACAGCTATTCGTATGACTGTGAAGCAATTTTAGTTCCTGGAGAAGGTGGCATTGGAAGCATATTCCATTACATCAATGGAAAATTTGATTGTCACCAGCGTGTTTACAAGATCAGCGCATTCAACGCCGATACATCCGGGAAATTCATTTTCTATTGCATGAAGAATAGTTTTCACAAGCAAGCTACTCGTCACTCAGTGAAAGCGACAGTGGATTCCCTTCGGTTGCCCACCTTCTTAGAATTTGAGTTTGTAGCCCCCACTCTTGAAGAACAAACCGCTATCACCACCGTCCTCTCCGACATGGACGTTGAAATCAACGCCCTCGAAGCACGCCGCGACAAAACCAAACTCCTCAAGCAGGGCATGATGCAGGAACTCCTGACCGGAAGGATTCGGCTGGTATGAATGCCAAGCTCCAACCCATTTGCCGGATCATCGCCGGGCCAAATGGCGCGGGAAAAACCACCTTTGCGCTCACCTATCTGCCAGAAGTGGCCCATTGTCGGGTCTTTGTAAACGCCGACCTCATCGCGGCGGGTTTGTCACCGTTGGCTCCAGAACAGCAACTATTGGCGGCCAGCCGATTGTTTTTAAAAGAGATCGGGCAGCACGTCCGGGCGCGCCGAGACTTCGCCTTTGAAACCACCTTAGCCGGGCGGGGCTATCTGCGCCTGATTCAGCGTCTCCGGGAAGATGGATGGCGGGTCGAATTACTCTATCTGGCCCTGCCAGCGCTGGAAATGTCGATTCTGCGCGTCGCCGAACGGGTCGCCCATGGCGGACACTCAATTCCCCGCGCCGACATCGAACGCCGTTTTCCCCGCAGTCTACGCAATCTGTTCGAGTTGTACTCCGGTGCGGTGGATTACACCCGCTGTTTTCTCAATATCAGCGAAACACCACAACTGGTTTTTGTACAGCAAGGCGGGGCGCGTAGCATTCTGCAACCCGCACTATTCAAGCAACTTCTGATGGAGGCCGGAAAATGATCCTTATTTCTCCCGAAGATCAACAAATACTCGATGCATTGAAGAATGCAGTGGCCGAAGCATTGGAACGCAAAAGACGTTTAGGACAGTACGCAGTAGTTTGGCGCGACGGCAGGTCGGTCATCCTCGGAGAAGAATCGCCGACCAAATTTCGACGCCAGCCTCATCTTGACATCGCCGGCAAGGGGCAAACCATAGGCGATCTTGTCGCTCCCCTCGTAGATGAAAACGACTGGGAATGCCTTAAAGTCCGCAAATCGCCATGACCCCTGTCGGCCAGATCGAAAAGAAAACTCAGGCCCGCGTCATCGCGCTCTTCCGCGACACGCTGGACTACGCCTACCTTGGCGACTGGACCGACCGCCCCGACAACCGCAACATCGAACCCGCTCTGCTGCGCGCCTTCCTGCAACGGCGCTACCCCGACGTACTCATCGACCGCGCCCTGTCCGAACTCCACAAAGTCGCGCACGACGCCAGCCAAGGCCTCTACGACCGCAACCGCGCCGTTTACGAACTCCTGCGCTATGGCGTCAAGGTGCGTGCCGAGGTCGGCGAAAACATGCAAACGGTCTGGCTGATCGACTGGAAAAATCCCCAGGCCAACGACTTCGCGATTGCCGAAGAAGTCACCCTCCAGCCCGCCGACCCCCAGGCCCATACCAAACGCCCGGACCTCGTGCTGTACGTCAACGGCATCGCCCTGGGTGTGCTGGAACTGAAACGCTCCACCGTATCGGTCAGCGAGGGCATCCGCCAGAACCTCGACAACCAGAAAAAAACCTTCATTCAGCCGTTCTTCGCGACGATCCAGTTCGTGATGGCCGGCAATGACACTGAAGGTCTGCGCTACGGCGCGATTGAGACCCCGGAAAAGTATTACCTGCGCTGGACGGAAGACAGTCCCATCGACAACCTGCTCGACCGGCAACTGATCCAGATAGCCAGTAAATTGCGCTTTCTGGAATTGATCCACGACTTCATCGTCTTCGATGCCGGCATCAAAAAGCTCTGCCGCCAGAACCAATACTTCGGCGTCAAAGCCGCGCAGGAGTTTATCCAGCGCCGCGAGGGCGGCATCATTTGGCATACTCAGGGCAGCGGCAAAAGCCTGACCATGGTCTGGCTGGCCCGCTGGCTCCGCGAGAACCGTCCCCACACCCGCCTGCTCATCATCACCGACCGCACCGAACTGGACGAACAAATTGAAAAGGTCTTCAAGGGCGTCAACGAAGCGATTGATCGCGTACAAAGCGGCGCTGATCTCCTCGCCACGCTGAACGCCACGACGCCCTGGCTGGTGTGTTCCCTGGTGCATAAGTTCGGCGGCAAGACCGACGGCGAAGACCCCGAGGCCACGGCTGCCTTTATCGAAACCCTCCAGAAACGCCCACCCGACTTCACGCCCAAGGGCGATTTCATCGTCTTCGTCGACGAATGCCACCGCACCCAGTCCGGTGAATTGCACCAAGCGATGAAGACCCTCCTGCCGGAAGCGCTGTTCATCGGCTTCACCGGCACCCCCTTGCTCAAAGCCGACAAGCAGAAAAGCATCGAAGTGTTTGGCCGCTACATTCACACCTACAAATTTGACCAGGCGGTGCGCGAAGGCGTGGTGCTGGACCTGCGCTATGAAGCCCGCGACATTGACCAGGCGCTCACCTCACCCGAGAAGATCGACGACTGGTTCTCGGCCAAAACCCAGGGACTCAACGATCTGGCCAAGGCGCAGCTCAAGAAGAAATGGGGCACCATGCAACGGGTACTCTCCAGCCAATCGCGACTGGAAAAGATCGTCGCTGACCTCCTCCTCGACATGAACACCAAGCCGCGCCTGATGGACGGCCACGGCAACGCCCTGCTGGTCGCCGGCAGCATCTACGAAGCCTGCAAGCTCTACGAGTTATTCGCCAACACTGAACTCAAAGGCCATTGCGCCATCGTCACCAGCTATCAGCCCAATATTGCTGACGCCAAAGGCGAAACCACCGGCGAAGGCGACACCGACAATCTGCGCAAGTACGAGATTTACCGGACCCTGCTGGCCGACTGGTTCCAGGAAGCCCCGGACACTGCCATCCACAAGGTGGAACTGTTTGAACAACAGGCCAAAAAACGCTTCATTGAACAACCGGGACAACTGAAGCTGTTGATCGTGGTGGACAAGTTGCTGACCGGCTTCGATGCGCCCCCGGCGACCTACCTGTACATCGATAAATCCATGCGCGACCACGGCCTGTTTCAAGCCATCTGCCGCGTCAATCGGCTGGACGGCGACGACAAGGATTACGGCTACATCATCGACTACAAGGATTTGTTTCAGCGTCTGGAGGGCGCAGTGCAGGACTACACCTCGGGCGCATTGGACGGCTACGCCCCGGAAGATGTGGCCGGGTTGCTGAAGGACCGATTGAGCAAGGGGCGCGAAGATCTGGATGCCGCCCGCGAGGCGATCAAGGCGCTTTGTGAACCGGTGGAGCCACCCAAGGATACCCCCGCTTACTTACGCTACTTCTGCGCTCAGGAATCCGGCAACGCCGCGCAACTCAAGGACAACGAATCCAGGCGTCAGGCGCTTTACCAACACACCGCCACGTTGCAGCGCAGGTTCGCCAATCTGGCCAATGAACTCGGTCCCGCCGGCTACCGCCCAGCGGAGATTGTCACGGTAAAAGCCGAAGTCCTGCACTACACCCAGGCCCGTGATGAAATCCGCCTAGCCAGTGGCGACTCTATCGACCTCAAGATGTACGAGCCGGCCATGCGCCACTTGATCGATGCCTACATCCAGGCGGAAGAAAGCGAGAAAATCTCCACATTTGATGACTTGAGTTTGGTGCAACTCCTGGTCGAACGCGGTCCCGCCGCTGTGGAATCTCTACCCAGGAACCTGCGGAACCATGAAGACGCCGTCGCTGAAACCATCGAGAACAACGTTCGCAAGCTGATTATTAACGAGTCGCCAGTGGACCCAGCTTATTACGCCAATATGTCCACTTTGCTGGATGCGCTGATCGCCCAACGCCGCCAGCAGGCGCTGAATTACCAGCAGTATTTGACCCAGATTGCCCAACTCGCCCGGCAAGTCACGCATCCTCGCCAGCACGTCATTTATCCGGCCACCCTCGACACACCCGCCCAGCAGGCGCTGTACAACAACCTGGGCCAGGATGAAGCACTGGCGCTGACGGTCGATGCGGCAGTCCGCGCCAGTCTGCAAAAGGGCTGGCGTGACCACCCGCTCAAAACCAAAAAGGTGAAACTGGCGATCAAGGCGGCCATCGCCCAGTCCCCTCCAAGTGTGGCGCAAGAGGGTGATATTCAGGACGAACGCCGCCGCTACCAGACCGTTGACCTGGATGCATTGGTTGACCGGATTCTCGACCTGGTGAAAAACCAACGTGACTACTGAACCGCACTGCCTCACCGTCGGCGATCTCACCATCGAAGTGGTGCGCAAGAACATCAAGAACCTGCACTTGGGCGTTTACCCGCCGAATGGCCGGGTCCGGGTCGCCGCCCCACTGGTGGTGAACGATGACGCCGTGCGGCTGGCCGTCATCAACAAGCTGAGCTGGATTCGGCGCCAACAAGCCCGTTTCGCCGCACAATCCCGCCAGTCGCGGCGTGAAATGGTCAGCGGGGAAAGTCATGACTTTCTGGGGCAGCGCTACCGGCTGCGGGTCCTGGCGTACACCGGTCCGCCCCGCATCCGCCGCAGTGGCGCTGATTTTATCGATCTGTTTATCCGTCCAGAAACGACCGTTGAACAGCGGCAACGGGTCTTGCAACAGTGGTATCGGGAGCAACTGCGCGAGCGGATTCCGCCGTTGCTGGAGCAGTGGCAGCCGGTGTTAGGGGTGCAGGTCGCCGACTGGGGCATCAAGCGAATGAAAACCCGCTGGGGAACCTGCAACATCGTCGCCCGCCGCATTTGGCTCAATCTGGAATTGGTCAAAAAGCCGGCCCGTTGCCTGGAATACATCATCGTTCACGAACTCATGCACCTGCTGGAGCGGAACCATAACGACCGGTTCAAGGCGCTCATGGACTATCATCTGCCTCACTGGCGGCTGATTCGCGAGGAATTGAATCGTGCGCCTTTGAGCCACGAACAGTGGTAGTACTTTGTGTCCGTTTATCCATCTTGAGAAAAATCTAATGAGCAACTCCAAAGCCTTCCAAGACTACTATCCCGAAGAACTCAGTCATTGCTACGGTTGTGGCCGGCTCAACGAACACGGCTATCAACTGAAAAGCACTTGGGACGGCGATGAATCGGTCGCGTCTTTCACTCCCCAGCCCTATCACATCGCCATTCCCGGCTATGTCTACGGCGGCCTGATCGCCTCCCTGATCGACTGCCATGGCACCGGGACGGCTTCTGCCGCCGCTTACCGCGCAGCCGGACGCGCTATGGACACCTTACCGCCGCTGCGCTTTGTCACCGCCGCGCTCCAGGTCGAATATCTGCGCCCTACGCCGCTGGAAATTCGCGGTAAGGTTCAGGAAATCAAGGGCCGCAAGGTGGTGGTCAGCGCCACGGTGACCGCTAACGGCGAAGTCTGTGCGCGGGGCCAGGTCGTGGCGGTGCAGATGCCGGAAAAGATGATGCCCGCTGCGACTTGAGCGCTGATCTTTCTTTATCGACACTCTTGATGTGTTAAATAACTGTACTAAAATCCCCCCCTGAACCCGGTCGGAACCTGGCCGGTCATCCCCTGTGGAGGGAGCATTCATGAGTCAGGCCAACCATCCGCGCAAATTCACCCGGCCCATTCGCGCCTATTTCCAGCGGCAGGTTTCGGCGACGCTGGCGACGACGGTCGAGGCGCTGGTCAAAACCTGGTGCACGACAGGGTGAAAAGTGATGAGCGAACAACCGGAACCCACTTTCGGGATTGATGAACTTTGCACTTTGAGCGGCATCGCCCGGCGTACCGTGCGGTTCTACACACAGAAAGGGTTGCTGGACCCGCCGGAAGGCGAGCGGCGCGGCGCGTACTACACCCGCCGTCATCTGGAGCAACTGCTATTGATTCGCAAATGGCAGGCGGCGGGCGTCTCTCTGGAGCGCATTAGCCGCCTGTTGCAGGGTGATGAAGCGGGATTGCCGCTGCCGGAACCGGGAACCATCGAGGTGTGGAGCCGGGTCACGCTACGTCCGGGGCTGGAAGTGCATTTGGAGCCGACCCGCCTGGGCTTGACACCGGAGGAGGTGCGGGCGTTGTTGAATCGGCTGGTGGCGGCCATTACCGCATGAACTCGTTAGTATGCGGACTCTAATTTTGTCTGCTAACTTGCTAGTCATCAATCGATCATGAACATTGCACCGAGGACCCGCTGATGAAACCTGACCTGTTTGAAAATCAACTGACCGGCGATGTCCGGGATTTCGCTCGCCAAGTCTGGCTGGCCGGGCTGGGCGCATTCGCCAGGGCGCAGGAAGAGGGCAGCAAGGTTTTCGATACCCTGGTTCAGGAAGGCCAGGCAGTGGATGCGCAGATGAAAAAGACCGCCAGTGAAAAGACGCAACAGATCAAGGAAGGTATCGAAGCGGTTAAGGACAAGGTCGACGAAATTCGCGATCAGGCCGCTGGTGGCTGGAACAAGCTGGAAGAAGTGTTTCAGACGCGAGTGGCGCGCGCCCTCAGCCGTCTGGGCGTACCGACCCGCGATGATATCCAGCAATTGCTCCAACAGGTGGAGTTGCTCACGCAGAATATTCAGGAATTAAGTCAGGCAGCGGAGCTTGAAGCCAAGGCGCGTAAGGCGCGCCCCGCCAAAAATACTGCTGAACTCGCGACCTCGTCTACTGCCTGACCTGCTGATTCCAAATTGACCGCTCGCCAGTCGCAAGGTAACGTACACGTTTACCTTCAACGGGCGAACGGGCATGACGGCCAGACAATCCCCTTTCAAGACCACGCTGACAGGACTCATTGGCCAGGCAGGGCACGGTTCGCCCAACGAGTGGATGAACCATCGTGGTTGCTGAACTCATCAAAACCTACCAGGCCCGTGTGGAACTGGCGCTTGATCAGTGCCTGCCCGTCGGTGATCTGCATCCCGGCGACCTGCATCAGGCGATGCGCTACGCCGTGCTGGGCGGCGGCAAGCGTATCCGCCCCGTGTTGGTTTATCTGGCCGGCCAGGCGGTCGGCGCTCTGCCTGAAGTGCTGGATGGTCCCGCCTGCGCGGTGGAGTTCATTCACGCCTATTCACTCATTCACGATGACCTGCCGGCCATGGATGATGATGATCTCCGCCATGGCCAACCGACCTGTCATAAAACCTTTGGTGAGGCGCTGGCGATCCTGGCCGGCGACGCGCTGCAAGCGCTGGCGTTCCAAACCCTCGGCCAGGACCCCGCCATGACGCCCGACCCGGCCATTCGTCTGCGGATGCTGGGGATATTGGCGCAGGCCGCCGGTTCACGCGGCATGGTCGGCGGTCAGGCGATTGACCTAGCGGCTACTGGGCGAGAGTTGAGCCTGGCCGAGCTGGAAAACATGCATATCCACAAGACCGGGGCGCTGATCCGCGCCAGCGTTCTATTGGGAGCGCTCAGCCAGCCCACAACCGATCCAGCGCTGCTGGAACGGCTGGATCGCTACGCCAAATGCATCGGCCTGGCCTTCCAGATCCGCGATGACATTCTCGATGTAGTGGGCGACACGGCGACCCTGGGCAAACCCCAAGGCTCCGACCGGGTGCTGAACAAACCTACCTATCCGGCCTTGCTGGGTCTGGAAGGCGCCCGCGAACACGCCCAACTGCTTCATCAGAACGCGCTGGCCAGCCTGGACGCTTTCGGCAGCGAAGCCGACCCTCTGCGCTGGATCGCTGCCTATATCGTCGAACGCCCCTCTTGAAAGTTGGCGCGCCGCTACCGACTGACCCGGCAGCTTGATCAACTTTGTCGCGCCGCGAATGGATACGGACACTGTTTAATCATGACCACTGGATTTTCCTTTCCCTTGTTGGAACAGATCGACACCCCGCCGGATGTGCGCAGGTTGCCGGAAACACGCTTGCCGATGCTGGCGCAGGAGTTGCGCGAGTTCCTCATTCAGACCGTCGCCCGTACCGGTGGGCATTTCGCCGCCAATCTGGGCACCGTGGAACTGACCATCGCTCTGCATTACGTCTTCAATACGCCCGAAGATCGATTGGTCTGGGATGTGGGCCATCAGACCTACCCGCACAAAATTCTGACCGGCCGTCGCGCCCGCATGGACACCCTGCGGCGTAAGGGCGGCATCGCCGGTTTCCCCAAGCGCTGCGAAAGCCCCTATGACACGTTTGGCGTCGGCCATTCCAGCACGTCGTTGAGCGCCGCGCTAGGCATGGCGATTGCGGCAGAACGGATCGGCAGCGACCGCCGGATCGTCGCCGTCATCGGCGATGGGGCGATGACCGCCGGTATGGCTTTCGAGGCGCTCAATCACATCGGTCATCTGAAGAGTAATCTGCTGGTGGTGTTGAACGACAATGAAATGTCGATTTCGCCCAATGTCGGTGCCTTATCGACGCATTTGACCCAGTTGCTCTCCAGCCGGCTGTTTTCCACGGTGCGCGAGGGCGGCAAGAAAGTACTGAGCCATGTCCCGCCAGTGCTGGAGGTCGCCCGCCGCGCCGAGGAACACGTCAAGGGTCTCCTCGTGCCGGAAGGAACGCTGTTCGAGGAACTGGGCTTTCATTATTTCGGCCCGGTGGACGGCCACGATCTGCCGACCTTAGTCTCGACGTTGCGCAATCTGCGGGCGCTGGACGGGCCGCGTTTGTTGCATGTCGTGACCCGCAAGGGCAAAGGCTACCAACGGGCCGAGGAGGAGCCGGTGGGCTATCACGGGGTCGGAACCTTCGATCCCGCCTGTGGACTGAAACCAGCTCAGTCGGGCGGCGGGCTGACCTACACGCAGCTATTAGGCGAATGGCTATGCGACATGGCCGAGCAGGATGAGCGGCTGATCGGCATTACCCCCGCCATGCGCGAAGGTTCCGGACTGGTGGAATTTTCCGAGCGCTTCCCGGAGCGCTATTTCGATGTCGCCATCGCCGAACAACATGCCGTCACGTTGGCCGCCGGGCTGGCCTGCGATGGTCTCAAACCAGTGGTGGCGATCTATTCCACCTTTCTGCAACGCGCCTACGATCAACTGATTCACGATGTCGCCCTGCAAAATTTGCCAGTGCTGTTCGCTATCGACCGCGCTGGACTGGTCGGGCCGGATGGGCCGACTCACGCCGGCAGCTTCGATTACAGCTATCTGCGTTGCATTCCCAATCTGGTGGTCATGGCTCCGGCGGATGAGAACGAGTGCCGGCAAATGCTCTACACCGGCTTCCAGTTGAACCAGCCCGCGGCAGTGCGCTATCCGCGTGGCAAGGGGCCGGGGGTGAAGGTCGAGCGGGAAATGCGGGCGTTACCGGTGGGTCAGGGGGAAATTCGCCAGCGCGGTCAGAAAATCGCGTTATTGGCGTTTGGCGCAATGGTCACGGTCGCCGAAGCCGTGGCGGAACGGTTGGACGCGACAGTGGTCAATATGCGCTTCATCAAACCGCTGGATGAGGCGCTGATTGTCCAAATGGCCACCGAGCATCGCGGACTGGCGACACTGGAAGAAAATGTGGTGGCCGGCGGCGCGGGCAGTGCGGTCAGTGAATGTCTGGCGCGGCGCGGCATCGTGATTCCAATCCGGCATATCGGCTTGCCGGATCGCTTCGTGGAACAGGGTGAGCGTGCTGAACTGCTGGCGGAATGCGGCCTGGATGCGGAGGGCGTATTTCAGCAGTTGATGGAGTGGAACAAGGGAGTGGACAGTGAATAGGGGTCAGTGGTCGCCCAACACAAGACCACGAATTTCTGAGTTTAATCATCGGGAATTAACTGCCCGATTCATCATCCAAACGGGTAGTGAACCGCTGCCAACCCGCCTGCTGCTAACGGGCGCCTTGTTGAGAGGATTGCATGAAGCCCTTGATCATGAGTTCCGCGGCTATGTCCACGGTGATCCCGATTCCTGATGTGCAAAACAGCATTGACACCCGCCGTCTGGCGATCAACAAGGTCGGCATCAAGGATATCCGCCATCCCGTTCGCGTCCGCGACCGCAACGGCGGCGAACAACATACTATCGCTACTTTCAACATGTACGTGAACTTGCCCCATAACTTCAAGGGCACGCACATGTCGCGGTTTGTAGAGATTCTAAACGTACCCGGGCGCGAGATTTCGGTTGATTCCTTCAAAGATATGCTGGCGGAAATGACTGAACGGCTGGAGGCGGAAGCCGGGCATATCGAAATGACCTTTACCTATTTCGTCAATAAGGCGGCACCGGTTTCCGGGGTGCAGAGCCTGATGGATTACGAGGTGACGTTCATTGGCGAAATTCGTCATGGACAGCCGACGATGAATCTCAAAGTGGTGGTTCCCGTCACCAGCCTGTGTCCGTGTTCAAAGAAGATTTCTCAGTACGGGGCGCATAACCAGCGTTCCCATGTGACCATCAACGCACGGATCAATGGCTTTATCTGGATTGAAGATTTAATTGATCTGGCGGAAAAGGAAGCGTCCTGTGAACTGTATGGATTGTTGAAACGTCCAGATGAAAAATATGTGACCGAGCGGGCTTACGAGAATCCGAAGTTTGTTGAGGACATGGTGCGCGACATCGCCGCCCAACTGAATCAGGATGAACGGATCTTGGCATATGCCGTGGAGTCGGAGAATTTTGAGTCCATTCACAATCACTCCGCCTACGCCATGATCGAACACGATAAGAAAGTTGAGGCGGTCGAGTGAGTCAACATTGAATGGGGGATATGATGGGAACCCTCGTTAAAGCTACAATTCATCCCCCTCAGCGTGACCCTGGAGCCGCATCGTGCAGGAACTCAACCCCTACTTTTACCAGATTCAAGACCTCCAGGAACGTTGCGCGTCCCTGAGGGGGTATCTTTGACTTCGAGACCCGGCGCGAACGGCTGATCGAAGTCAACCGGGAACTGGAAGAACCAACCCTCTGGAATGACCCGGAGCGGGCGCAGGCGCTCGGCAAGGAGCGTGCGGAGCTGGAAGCGGTGGTCGACCGGCTGGAAAATCTGAGTCGGGGCTTAAATGAAGCGGCTGAACTGTTGACGCTGGCCGGCGAAGAGGACGATGAGGCGGCGGTCGCCGAAGTCGTCCGGGATATTGAGACTCAGGGTCGGATCGTCGCTGATCTGGAATTCCAGCGCATGTTCTCCGGCGAACTCGATGCCAGCAACGCCTTCCTCGATGTGCAGTCCGGTTCAGGCGGCACCGAAGCCCAGGACTGGGCCGAAATGCTGCTGCGCATGTATCTGCGCTGGGGAGAACGACGCGGCTTCACCACTGAACTGCTGGAAGCCTCGCCCGGCGAAGTGGCCGGCATCAAAAGCGCCAGCATCCGCTTTGAAGGTCCTTATGCTTTTGGCTGGCTGCGCACCGAAACCGGCGTGCATCGCCTGGTGCGCAAATCGCCCTTCGATTCTGGCAACCGCCGCCATACCTCATTCGCCGCCGTGTTCGTCTCCCCGGAAATCGACGACAGCATCCAAGTCGAAATCAATCCCGCCGATTTGCGCGTCGATGTCTACCGCGCCTCCGGTGCTGGCGGTCAGCATGTCAACCGCACCGAATCCGCCGTGCGCATTACCCACCTGCCGACCAACATCGTCGTCCAGTGCCAGAATGACCGCTCCCAGCATAAGAACCGCTCCACAGCCATGAAACAGCTCAAGGCCAAGCTCTACGAACTGGAAGTGCAAAAGCGCAACGCCCAGTCCCAGGCGGTGGAAGACAGCAAATCTGACATCGGCTGGGGGCAGCAGATTCGTTCCTATGTGCTGGATCAGTCGCGCATCAAGGATTTACGCACCGGCGTGGAAACCGGCAACACCCAGACGGTGCTGGACGGCGATCTGGACGATTTCATCGAGGCCAGTTTGAAGAGCGGACTATAAACTCCCTTCCCCCTTGCGGGGGAGGGTTGGGGTGGGGGGAGTGAACGGTTACGATGCAAATTCAGGAGAATCTCCATGAACTGGCAGGAAGTCTGTGAACATCCCAGTCTGCAAAATGTGCCCTTCAAGATTGAATTAAATGAGCGAGGGCAGATTATTATGAATGCCGTGCGGGTCATCCGCTCCCTGTATCAGGGAGAAATTGAATACCGCCTGCGCACGTTATTGAAAAGCGGCAGAACTTTTCCTGAATGCGCGATCAAGACCGCCAAAGGCACCCGCGTGGCGGATGTGGCGTGGGCCACCGCCGACACCGTGCGGAAAATCAAGGGAGAAGCCGAATGCTCCATTGCGCCGGAAATTTGTGTGGAAGTCGTATCCGCCAGCAATACGGGAGAGGAAATGGAGGAAAAAAAAGATTTGTATTTTGCGCGAGGCGCCCAGGAAGTCTGGATTTGTGAAAATGGCGTCATGCGGTTTTATCGGGTCGATGGCCCGCTGGAAAAATCGAGTTTGGTTCCGGATTTCCCGAACCTCATCGAAATTGATGACTAGCCTCAGCGAGTGAATTGGATGAACTCAACGGTTGATTCCCCGGAAGCCGCCCTCGACGACAACAAGCTGATCGCCCTGCGTCGGCAAAAACTCCACGAACTGCGCCAGTCAGGCAATGCCTATCCTACCGACTTTCGCCGCAATGCTCTGGCGGCGGATCTGCACGCAGACTGTGGCGGCAAAGAACCGGCGGAACTGGATGCGGAACCCCGGCGGGTGGCAGTCGCCGGGCGAATGCTGGCCAAACGGATCATGGGCAAAGCCAGCTTTGTCCGGCTGCGCGACCAGTCCGGTGATATTCAGCTCTTCCTGCAGAAAAATACGCTGGGTGAGGTTTATGAAGCATTCAAGGACTGGGACCTGGGCGACATCCTCGGCGCGGAAGGCATGGTGTTCAAGACCAAGACCGGCGAATTGTCCATCAAGGTCGATACGCTGCGATTGCTGACCAAATCCCTGCGCCCGTTGCCGGAGAAGTTTCACGGCCTGGTCGATCAGGAAACCCGCTACCGCCAGCGCTACGTGGATTTGATCATCAACGAGTCCACCCGCGCCGTTTTCCAGTTGCGTTCCGCGATGGTCGCGCACATCCGCGACTTTTTTAACCAGCGCGGCTTTCTGGAAGTCGAGACGCCGATGATGCAGCCGATTCCCGGCGGTGCCACCGCCCGGCCATTCATCACCCACCACAATGCGCTGGACATGCCGCTGTATCTGCGCATCGCCCCGGAACTGTATTTGAAACGGCTGGTGGTGGGCGGCTTCGAGAAGGTTTACGAGATCAACCGCAATTTCCGCAACGAGGGGCTATCCACTCGCCACAATCCCGAATTCACCATGCTGGAGTTTTATCTGGCTTACGCCGATTACCACGACCTGATGGATTTGACTGAAGAACTGTTGCGCGGCATGGCGGAACGGTTGTTAGGCGACACGACCCTGTCCTATCAGGGCGAAACCTATGATTTTGGCCGACCGTTCCGGCGGTTGACGGTGCGCGAAGCAGTGTTGCATTTCAATCCGGCTATCGCGGCTGCGGAACTGGACAATCTCGAATCCGCGCGGCGCATCGCCCAAGGATTGGGAGTGGACGTGCAACCGGGACATGGCCTGGGCCGGGTGCAACTGGAGATTTTCGAGCTGACCGTCGAGCATCAATTGCGCGATCCAACCTTCATCACGGCTTATCCCACGGAAGTATCGCCGCTGGCCCGGCGCAACGACCGTGACCCGACGATTACTGACCGATTTGAACTGTTCATCGGCGGGCGGGAAATCGCCAATGGCTTTTCCGAGCTGAACGATCCGGAAGATCAGGCCGAACGGTTTCGCCAACAGGCCGCCGCCAAGGATTCCGGCGATCATGAAGCGATGCACTACGATGCGGACTACATCCGGGCGCTGGAATATGGCTTGCCGCCCACGGCAGGGGAGGGCATCGGCATTGACCGGCTGGCGATGCTGTTCACCGATGCGCCTTCCATCCGCGATGTGCTGCTGTTTCCCCATCTGCGGCCCGAGTGAAAACATTCGCTGTCTAAGATGCGAGCATTGCCCACGTTCAGCCCCAGGAGTCCACTGTTATGAGTTCATCCCTTGCCGCGCTTCGTCAGGAATACGCCCTGGGCGCTCTCAACGAAACCGATGTCGATCCCGATCCCCTCCGGCAATTTCAGCGCTGGCTGGATGAGGCGATCAAAGCCGAATTGCCGGAACCTAACGCGCTGACCTTAGCCACCGCCGACCGCACGGGTCGCCCATTTGCCCGGGTGGTGCTGCTTAAGGACTGTGACGCCAACGGTTTTGTGTTTTACACCAACTATCGCAGCGACAAGGGCCAGCAACTGGCGGAAAATCCCCACGCGGCCCTGGTGTTTCTATGGCTGGAACTGGAACGGCAGGTACGAGTGGAAGGGATAGTCAGCAAAGTCTCTTCTGCCGAGTCCGAAGCCTATTTCCGCACCCGGCCCCGCGAGAGCCGACTGGGCGCGCTGGCCTCGCGGCAAAGTCAAATCGTCGCCGACCGCCAGACGCTGGATGACCGTTATCAGCAACTGGCCGCGCAGTACCCGGATGACGATGACAACATTCCGATGCCCAATCAGTGGGGCGGCTATCGGGTGAAACCAGAGATGCTGGAATTTTGGCAGGGCCGTCATGGCCGAATGCACGACCGGCTGCGCTATCGGTGGCAAAAGGACAGTGGCTGGTGGCTGGAGCGGTTAGAGCCGTGAGTCTGTTCTTTTGAACCGTGCTGAGCTTTTTGTATGGATCTGACCACGTTCACCCCTCTGGAAATTCGTCAGGGTCGGTTATTAAGCCGGGACTTGATCGAGATTTGGGGTTGGCGGGATCAGCTTGTGGCGTTGTCGGCGGAGGCGACCTGCTATGGCATGGTCACTGACGGATGCGCCGTACTGGACGATCCCGGCGCAGGCCGCTTTGAGTTGCGCCAGGGGATGTTTTTCGCGCTGCCGGAAGGCGGTTCACTGCAAGGCGGCGCCGGTCTGGTGATTGTTCAGTTCGGCTATCGCGGTCTGCGGCAGATCGGCGGCCCGCTGGAGACGGTGGGACGCCTGCGCTATATCGACGGGTGCAGCGACACCTTGCTGATCAGCCCGCCGCGCCTGGGCGAGCCGTGTCTGAATCATCTGCACATTCCGCCGTATACCGATCAGACGCCGCATACCCATCCCTCGGTGCGGATTGGGGTCATCATGGCGGGGATGGGCGAATGCCGCACCCCGGATGGTGTGTATCCGCTACGGCCGGGCATGGGCTGGTACATCCCGACCGGCTGCCTGCATTCTTTTTACACCCGCGAAGCGGCGCTGGATGTGGTCGCCTGGCATCCCGACAGCGATTTCGGTCCCCGCGACGATGATCATCCGATGATCAATCGGACGGTGATTTCATCGAGCGCTTCCTCTCCCCCAGCCGCGCTCCCTCAACCCCTCTCCCTCAACCCCTCTCCCTCAACCCCTCTCCCCCAACCCCTCTCCCACAAGGGGAGAGGGGAGTTTAGGCAATAGGCGCTGCAACCATCTGCTCATGCCACAGCAGAAAGGTCATGAGCATCCATAGTTTCAGACCGTGCCGCAAGCCGGGTACACCTTCCATTTCATAGTTCAGCAGGCGCTCCACATAGTCCGGGTTGAACAGTCCACCGCGTTGAATTTGCTGGCGGGACAGCAGTTTTTGCCCGTATTCGCGCAGTTCACCCTGGAACCAGAAGCGCACGGGCACCATCATCCCTGACTTGGGTCGGGCGATAATCGCTTCCGGCACGAGGTCCCACACCGCCTTTTTCAGAACGCTCTTTTCCACCGCGCCGGTCAGTTTCACGCCCGGCGGACAGCTCATGCTGGTTTCGATGATCCGCCGCGAGAACAGCGGCGGCAAGGCCAGCAGACCGTGCGCCGAACTCATCTTTTCCACCTTGACCAGAATCAGATTGGCGCCCTTGAGCCGGATGTTGATACTCATCAGCTTGTTGACGAAATCGCGGGGTTGCGGCGCCTGGAAGTACGGTTCCAGCAGCGCAATCAAGGCGTCTTCGCCGCCGGCCTCCCGCAGCAGCGCCGGGTTCAGCAAGGCACCGAGATCCTGGTAGCAGCGCTGGAACGCCCGCAGGTAATTGCGCTCCAGCCAGCCAGTCGGCGGTTCTCCCGGCAAGGGACCATACAGCCGGGCCATGAGCATGGGGATATTTTTCGGGCCGCCGAAACAGGGATCGCCGCCTGCGCCATTCAGCACTACGTCCGCGACTTGGGACGCCGCCTGCGCCAACAGATAGTTGGGCACCGTCACCGGGTCGCCAATGGGGTCGTCCAGTCGCCAGATAATCTCCCGCAACTGTTCCAAAAAACCTCCGGGACGGATTTCCAGCCAGTGATGATCGGTGTGATAGCGATCCACCATGAGTTGCACAAAATCGTTTTCTCGGGCGTACTCTGCGCCGAAATGCGCGGAAAAGGTCGGCAGGCGCGTTTTTGGTAACTGCCGGGCGGCGACCGCTAGCACCGCGCTGGAATCAATGCCGCCGGAGAGGAACACCGCTGGCGGACGGTTCGGCGAGACAGCAAGGCATTCGGCGACGGACTGTTCCAAAGCAGCGCGCACCAGGGCGGGATAATCCGACCCCAGAGAAGGCGTTTCGACCTCCCATTCCTCACAGCAGAAATGCCGCCGCACCCGTGCTTGACCGTGACGAAAATGCAGGATGGAGCCGGGCTGCAATTCCTCGATGCCTTCAAATAAAGTGCCCGCGCCGGGAACGAAGCTGAACGTCAGGTATTCCGGCAACGCGCCAAAGCGCATTCGGCGGGGTAGAGTCCGGTCGGCGAACAGTGCCTTGATCTCGCTGGCGAACAGCAGGCGACCCTGATGGACGGTCCAGTAAATGACTTTGACGCCGGCGGGATCGCGCAGCAGATAGAACGCATCGCCCAGTTGTGCCGCCAGGACAAATGCGCCGGTCAAAGCTTCCAGACCGGACTCGGGCGCATGACACCGATTCAGCGCCGTCAGCAAGCGTTCTGCGTTGCCAACGGTTGGATCGTTCGGCATCGCCACGTCGTCCAGATTGAACAGTACGCCGCCGTAACCGAGCCGGTCGTGATCGCGCTGGGCGAGTTGCGATTGCCGGTTCCAGGCAGCGAGGCCATGACCGATTTCCGCATAGTCGCCGGAGGCGGTTACGCCGCCCACCTGCTCCCAGCCCAGCGGGCAACGGTGAGCTAACAACGCCGCCATGCGCGCCAGCAAACCCTCTGCTGGCGGTCCGCAGTAACCGAATAGACAGGACATGCGGCTAACAGACTCGGAGGTCAGCCATAGTCGATTTCCACTTCAGCGCCGCTCGCGTTCAGGATTTCCGGAGCCAGCAACAGCGTCCCGGCGACGACCGCTGCACCCAACACATTCAGCAAGGGTTTCGGGCCACAATAATCGATGGGAACCCGGTAGCCGGCGCGCAGCCTTTTTACCGGATTGCCGCCGAAAACGCCGGCGCGCCGGGCGGGATTGGTCGGCAGCCAAGGTAGCCGGGAACCGTTGTTGAGTGCGGTGCGGGAGATGCCTAAATCGACGAGGTGCGAACCGGCGAACCGCCATTGAGGATCTGCCGCCAATTGTGCAGTCAGGGCGAAGCCTTGGAGCGAGGCGTCGTGAACGACCTGCACCGGGGTATGGGGGTGATTGCGCAGAAATTCCTGACAGGCGGTGAACACCTGTTCCGGGTAGCCGGTGCGGCTGACGATGGCGGCTTTGGCCGTCAAATGGAAGCGGTTGCGAACCAGCAAATCGACCAGTTCATCGCGTTCCACGATCAGAATCCGTTCCGGGGCATAGTGCGGATCCTGGAAGTCTGCGGTCGGAGTCGGCTGTCGAAAAGCCTTGCCGTCCGCCAGTCCGCTGATGGGATGCATCTGATGGTATTGCTAGACGATCTGGCGGGCCTTGCGAATGGAGAGGGCGTTTTTACCGCGCCAACCCAGCCAGACCGCCAAGGGCAGGATTACAAGGGGAACCAGCGCCACGCCGGACCAGCCCCATTCCATGAAAACGATCAGCCCGGCAATGATGCTGACGATGAGCGCGATGACGCTGCAACCCAGCAGTCCCAACGCTTTTTTACGCCAGAGATGGCCAATTTCCAGAGCCAGTTGGGTCGCGGTGAACGCATATTGCCCATGGTCCGACAGGCGCTGGATGACTTGCCGCAGAGTAAAGTCGCTGATCTGATCCTGTTTCTTGCGGAACACGAATGGATAGCGACACTGTTTGCAACGAGCGCCATCCTTGAATTTCTGGCGGTGATTACATTCGGGGCAACGCATGGGCAAGCTCTTTATCTATCAGTCAGTGTTTTCATCGGCCAATACCAATACTCTCCGTCAGATATCCGCTGGCAACCACTCAGCCCGGATGACCCGGTATATGGGTACGGCGGCGGGCAGGACCTCGGATATAGACGTTCAAGCCCGAAATCGCCAGGTTAACCGTTGCAGACGCCGCACCTCCGCTGAGGGCGCTGCCGGTCCATAACGCAGCCGGGCGTATAACTCGCCGATTTCCCGAATCAACCCGGCCTGTTCCGGTTTTTGCGCGACGGCCCGTTCAGTGAAATCCAGGGGTCCCTCATGCACACCGCGCATTAACCCCCGCCGGGCCAACCGGGCGCAGAAGCGTTGCCAGGCCCGCGCCACCGGATCGGGAGGCAACCGGCTCCGCCAGCGCAGGAGCAGAAAAATCAGCGCCAACCCGCCGAGTATCCCGACCATCGCTACAGTCATCTCCCCCCAGTCGACGGCGCCGAACCCCAGCCCCGATAGAAACTCTTTTTGCCGATCCGGGCCATAGGCCAGCACCCACTCGTTCCAGCGAATATTCAGTGCATCCCAGCCCAGCGCCAACTGCCGCAACCATTGGTAATCACCGCCTCGCCGGGCCAGAAAAGGTACTTCAGCGGCGTCCGGCAGCGCGCCATAGAGTCCCTGCTGCACCCGGTTCGGGGCGACCGCCGCCGTGGGATCGATGCGCACCCAGCCACGTCCTTCCAGCCACACTTCGGCCCAGGCATGAGCGTCGGACTGGCGAACGATCAGATACTCGCCCATCTCATTGCGCTCGCCGCCCAAATAGCCGGTCATCACCCGCGCTGGCACGCCCGCTGCTCGCATGAGAAAGACGAAGGCGCTGGCGTAGTGTTCACAAAATCCCTGCCGGGTGCGGAACAGAAATTCATCGACGCTGTGGAACCCCAATAGCGGCGGACTCAGGGTGTAGTAGAACGACTGTTCACGGAACAGCGCCAGTGCGGCGTTGACCAGCGCTTCGGGCTGGGGATCGCGCGCACGCCATTCTTCCGCCAGTTCCCGGGCGCGCGGGTTGCTCCGGGGCGGCAGACGCAACCCCATAAAACGCTCAGCAGGGGTCAGCTCGCCGGTGCGGTATTGCGGATAGGAACGCACTTCGTAGCGGTATGCCTCATTCACCGGCTGGTCGCGCAAGAGCTGAAAGGACGGCGTCATGCGGGCGCGCGGCGGCAGATTGGCGGGCAAATCGAGCGCCAGCAGCCAGCGCTGATTGTTCGGCTCCATAATCACCGCATAGTCCAGCGCTGGCCCTTCCGGGATGAAGGGGAGGGGCGCTTGGGACAGCGGTTCATCGCGCAGTGTCCAGCGCCGGCCATCGAAATCCCACAACACCGGTCCCCGCCAGTACCGTTGTGCGGACGGCGGCATGGCCCCGGTGAACCGGACCCGGAACGCCACGTCGCTGGACTGGATCAACTGGCTGATGGTTCCCGGCTCCATCTCCCCGGACAGACCGGTGCGGCCCTGATAAGCGTCCTTGGGCAGTCCCCACAACGGGCCAGGAATGCGCGGGAACAGCACGAACAGCACCAGCATGACCGGGATCGCCGCCAGCACCATTTTGCCGGCCAGCCGCAAGGGCGCGAGGGTGGTCAGACCCGCGTGCTGGCGATGGATCAGCATTTGGGAAACCAGCATCAGCGTCACGACCGCCAGCAGATAGGCCACCATCGGGATATCCTGGCTGAACAGCAAGTTGCTCATCACCAGCAGATAGCCCAGCAACACCAAAACCACGCCATCGCGCAAACCACGGGTTTCCAGCAGCTTGCAGGCGGTCATCACCGTTAACAACGCCACGCCGGCGTCGCGGCCCAACAAGGTTTTATAGGTGATCAGCACCCCGATAGCCGCCAGGAGCGCCAGCACCAGCAACACCCAGCGGGGAGGCAGTGGCCGATGATAGACAGCGATAAAACCCCGCCAGCCGGCGATGGCGATAAACGCCGGGGCCAGCCAGATCGGCAATTCACTGGTGTGCGGCGCCGCCGCCAGCGTGAGCGTCAACGTCAGCCAGATCAGCGCCGTCAGCGTTAACGGCTCTTCGGGTCGTTCGGGGGAGACACTGGGGGGACGACTTCGCTTCCAGAACTTCATCAAGGAGGACTCTCGCAACGGTGAGAGGGGCCAATCAATTCAGCGGGTTCCATCCACAACGCGCCCAGTTCCAGCGCGATTTCCTGAAACGGCTCGACGCTAACCCGCTCTTGCTCTTGAAACAGTCCGATCACCGTCCAGCGTCCTTCGCGCAAGGCGAAGGCTTCCAGTGTCCGGGCCAGCGGATCGACCAGCCAGAGATAGGTCACGCCGTAATGAGCGTAGACCGGCATTTTGGTCATTCGGTCCTTGCGCGCCGTGGAGGGCGACAGGATTTCGCCAACCCAGTCGGGAACGACTTCGATCCGGTGATCGTTCGGCAGGCGCGGCATGCGTTCCCGCCGCCAGCCGGCGAGGTCGGGAACCAGGACTTCGGTATCACGAACGAAGTGGATTTCGGGTTCAACCAGAATCCACCAGCCGCCGGGTCCGCCACGCCCCCGGTGATAGGCGCTGCCAATGTCCATAGCCAGTCCCGATTCGACTAGAGCATGACGGTTGGTGGGGCGCGGTTGGGCGTACAACTGGCCGTTGATGATTTCGCCGGTCAGGTTTTCCGGCAAGGCTTCTAATTCGGCATAGAGATCATCTGTATACGAGGCTATTTTCATCACGGCAGGCATGGTGAAGTCTCCTCTTCAATCAGCGCAGCGTACTGCCCATTTTTTGGGGTGTCAGGAAATTTTGCAGTGGGGATGGTCAGTCAGGTCAACCGCGCAATTGGGCTTCCAGTTCCGCCAGGCGTACCTGCAACGCTTGACGCTGTGCGGCTTCGTAGTCAGCGCGGGCCTCGGCTTGTCGTTGGGCCTGTTCCGCCTGTCGTTGGGCCTGTTCCGCTTGCCGTTGCGCCTGTTCCGCCTGTTGCCAAGCCTGCACCGCCTCGGCATGGCTATGCAGTATTCGCCCGGTTACTGGATCATGGAACCGTAGTTTGCCATCGGTCACCTGCACGTCTAAACCCAACGCCACGCTATGCATCAGCAAACTGCCGTTCGATTCTCGCCGGGCAGGCAACGGCCAGTAGTTGCGCTCGATCAATTGCCAGCCCTGCAACACCGGCTTGAGATAATCGCCGGTAGGATCATATTGCCAATACTCGCGCACGCCTAACAGGGCGTAGACACCGCGCTTGACTCCCTGATCCTCGGTATAGGTGCTTTTCGAGGTGATCTCCAGCACGAAATCCGGCCCTTTAGGTTCTTCCCAGAGCTTGTACGAGGCGCGATCATGCCGGGGCGCGCCGATCACCACAAACACATCGGGGGCCACTACCGCTTTGGGATTACCCTGCTCGTAGTAGACGAACATGTTGCCGGACACGTAAACATCCTCACGGTCTTGAAAGTAAATCCGCAAAGACTCGACGGCATAGATGAGGGGCGTTCGTTGAAAATCGCTTTCCGCCATGGGCTGGCCATCCTCGTCGGGGTAATCAATGACAGAAACGGGATACAACAGAGTGGACATAAGTTTGATCCTCGCTGCCGGTTAATGATAATGAAATGGTACACAGTTTGATTTGGATCGGTTGGGAAGGCATGGAAAGACAGCATTATTCCTCCGCGACCTCCATCCACAACGCGCCCAGTTCCAGCGCGATTTCCTGAAACGGCTCCACGCTGACGATGTCTTGCTCTTGAAACAGCCCGACCACGGTCCAGCGTCCTTCGCGCAAGGCGAAGGCTTCCAGGGTCCGGGCCAGCGGATCGACCAGCCAGAGATAGGCCACGCCGTAACGGGCGTAGACCGGCATTTTGGTCATCCGATCCTTGCGCGCCGTGGAGGGCGACAGGATTTCACAGGCCCAGTCCGGGACGACTTCGATCCGGTGATCGCTGGGCAGGCGCGGCATCCGTTCCCGCCGCCAACCGGCGAGGTCGGGAACCAGGACTTCGGTATCACGAACGAAGTGAATTTCCGGCTCGATTAAAATCCACCAACCACCAGGTCCGCCACGTCCACGATGGTAGGGACCATACAATTCTCCGTTCAAACTTGATTCCGCCAACGTATGTCGGCTGGCAGGGCGCGGCTGGGCGTACAACTGGCCGTTGATGATTTCGCCGGTCAGGTTTTCCGGCAAGGCTTCCAGTTCGGCGTAGAGATCATCCGCATACGCGGCTATTTTCATTGTGGCAGGCATGGTGAAGTCTCCTGTTGAAGCTGCGCCGTTGGCGCTTGTTTATTTTAGAGCGTTCTCCCGGTAGCGTGATCTATTTCGCTTCACTGTAAAATTGACTGTCACTCTGAATCTGCTTTTTCATTTTTCTGCTACGCTCCTCAGAGTACCCCTATTTTAAACGGTCTTTTGCGACACCCTGATATTACAATGGGAAGAAGAACATGAACTGGCTGTCTCGTTTTCTGTTTGCACATACCCGCCAGACCGAACCCGATGGTCGTCCGCTGTACGCTTACAAGATGCGTGATGATACCTATGCCGACTTACGAATCCATTTCCATCAAATCATCTTCTGGGATTCGCAAGGCCGGTTGGCAAAACGCTTTGCACCGCTCTTTTGCCTGTATGCCGCTGAGACGTTTCGCCGTGAACACGCCGAAGGTTCATGGGCGTGGGAGACGATTTTCAAACCAATGAAGATAGATGCGCCTTCTCAGTTGCTGATTGCCGACTGGGTGGAAAAGGGTTTGAAATGGTGGCGACGGCCGGTGCTACGCAGCAAAAGCGGCCACCGTCTTCTATTGATGAGTATTGCCTGTGAAGGTGGCTTGCCATTGCGGTTGTTGCAGCAGGAAAACGCGCATCTCACCCAATTTTTCCGCATCCTGCTCGAAACTTATTATCGGGCGGGCCAAGGCGGCGAACAGGTCGCTGAAACCATGGCCCGGCAACAGGCTCACCGTTTGCCACGCAGCTTGCAACAGGACCCGGTGTTTCACCTGGCTGCGGCGCTGATTGCCAAAATCGGTGAATTGCAGGCAAGCCTCGGCGAAGCGGTTGATCCTGTCGCGGCGCTGGATGAAAAAGCGCCGAATTGGCGGCGGAATTTACCGTTACGGCTGGACGATCAAGCCGCTGAAACTCTGTTGACCGGTCTGGTGCGCCGTTCCGGGGAGTTGGTTCGGGAAGCGGCGGGGCGTCCCCGTTGGCGCGGAGGGTTGCGGGAAACCAGCCAAGGCTGGCGAGTCGAGAAGCATCTGGAACTGCCGGACTGGGCCAGCAACGCGCAAATCGCCGGGTGGATCGGTTCGCCTGTGACGGATCAACCGCCTCCGCGCTGGCGATTGCTACTGCACACGTCGGCTGGCGCGGAGACCGTCGCTTGGCTGACGCTGGCGCAGGGGACTGGCCCAACCGCCCGCTACCATCGGGAATGGTTGCATCGGGGCGGAGTCACACTGGTCGGCGTCAAGGTCAGGCAACCGCACCGCTTGAGTCTGCATTATGGACAAAGCGAATATGTCCTGACCGCGCAGAACGGTGAACCTTGGGGCGATTCCCCGTGGGTGTTTGTCGAGCGCGGGACTTCCGGGGAACGGGAGTGGTTAACGGAAGGTTCGGCCCGAACCCGCTCGGAACGGGCCTGGGTATTGGCGGAACGGGAATTCACACCGCAAGCGGTCAATGGCGCCTGTGAATTTGCCGGGATCATTCCTGAACTCGACCGGATGGTCTACGGGGTCAGCGGCGAAGTCGAATTGTTGATGCCGCAGCAGGATCGCTATCGCATCGTCTGCCGGGCTGAGAATGACTCGCAGGAAAGTTTTGTAGTGGTCGGCGATGGGGTTCCGCAATTGACTCAAGGTCGATTGCTGTATCGCGGGCTTCCACAGATTCAAACGATAGACCCGGACGGACGGCGACCACCTCCGACGGGCCGCATTCAATGGCGTTTTGTGGGTGACGCCGCGCCTTGGCGGGAGCGTTACGAAGCGGCGCGAGGACGACTCTGGTTGCGGCTGATCGACGCCAGCGGTGCGGAACGCTGTCGGCGACAGGTGGATGTAGCGCCGCCCGATTTTCAGGTTGAAATTGATATTGGCGTGGGGCTTCAGGCCGGCGTTGTGCGGCTGAACGGGTTGGCTGGAGCCGACGTACAAACCGGCCCGGATTGCCCGGCGAATGTCTCGATCACCTCGACTGATAATCAGGCGCGGATCGTTTGCCGATCCTTATCCGGCGCGTTGCCGCCGCCGTTGACGCTGTGCCTGCAATGGCCCGGTTCAGAACCGCTCCTGTTGACGTTGCCTTATCCGCAGCGGGGGGCGCTATTCCGACTGGCGGAACGATCTTTGGTCAATGACGACTGGGTTCCGCTGGATCGACTGGGCGGTTTGCACCTGTTGATTCAAGACCCGGCGGGCGGGCGGAATTTTCGATTGGAAGGCGAACGGATTGCTTATGGGGAGATCGGTCGGCGATTTCATGAACGCCTGCCTCCGCTTAAACAGGGCCAACTCGAAATGCCGCTCTTTGTCTGGCAGGATCGCATCGCCTCGCTATTAGCCAGCAGTCGTAACCTGGAAGCTCAAGTACGGCTGACCATTGAAACCACCCAAGGTGAACGGCTGGCATCGCTGCGAGTGACCCGCTTTGACGGGGTGCTTGAACCGGATCGAAGCGCGGGTCAGGTGCGGATTTCGGAAGACTCTCTGGCCCGTCTTGGTGCAGGATGGGAAACGCGGGTTCGCCTCGAAATGATCCGGCTGTGGGCACCGGCGGAACCGCCCATCGCTTTGTCCGCTTGCTGCGAATCACCCGCTGGCTGGGAGATTCCTGCCGATCTGGAACCTGGCCCGTGGTGGATCGTCGGGCGCGATGGCGACTGGACGCGGTTTCGTCCGTTGTTGTGGGGGATTGCGACGGATGACGCAACGGCTCCCGATGTGGATGATTCGCTGGCGGGCGCGATTCGGGAAACCGATCCTGAGCAACGAGCGTTGCGGTTAAACACGCAGCTCGCCGAACTGGGGCAAAACCCCGATCATCCTGACTGGCCCTTGCTGTTCGACTACCTGCAACTGGCGCGGGAGTTTCCGCCGAGTTCGCTGGACGTGTTGCAGAGGTTGCCGGCGCATCCGCGCACGTTGATGCTGGCGCTGATGAAAGCCGATGACGAAACTTTTGAGCCGACATGGACGTTGTCCCGACAAATGCCGTTTTTGTGGATGCTGTTATCCATCCATGACTGGCGGGAGGCGGCAGCCGCCTATTTTAGGGGGCTTCAATCGGCGTTGGCCGAAATCGACGAGGGCGGGGAGATCGTTTTTGGCTTGTTCCAAAGGTTCCGGGAACGTGCTGCCGCCCGACGCATTTATTGGCGGTCGTTGTGTGACTGGCTCCAGGAGCGGCTGTTTCCCGACCGCCCCCCGCCCAATGGCGAGCTGCACATAGCGCGTCGTTGCCCCGCATTCCTGGAACAACAAATCGGACCATTGGAGCAGGCTCTGCAAGGTCGCCACGACGCCGAGGAAAAATGGCCGGAAAGTTCTGAAATCATCGGGTATTTATCAGCGATTGATCCCAAGCATCGCTATCTCCATCTCAACCCTGCTTATCGTCCGGTGCGTTGCAGTCCCTTCGTTGCGGCTCACCTGAGCCTGAACCGCGTTGCTCCCACCGAATCGCTGATTTACGAACTGCGTTTGCTGCGCATGTTTGACCGGGAATGGTTCGATCATGTCTACGCCATTGCTCTCACCTTGTGCTTGGCTCACCGACCGCCGGAAATTTGAAATGGAACGCACTTCGTTTTACACCACGTTGATTGAGCAACTGGGCCGCCGCGCCACTCGCGCTGTACTGGGTTTGTGCGGTTTCCGCAACGATGCCCTGCGTGAATATCTACACGCCCTGTTTGACCGGGAAGCGGGGATGCCCGGCGCATTTCTGGCCGACCCGGTGTTTGAAGCGGGCTTTGGCTGGCAACCGGCGGAACGAACCCTGGGCGGTCTGGAAGGCAAGTTGCTGCATCCCGCACTGGTGGGAGCGTTGCGCGAGCCGCAGAAAAAGGGTTGGAGCGAGGACTACAGCTTTCCTGCCCGGCGTCGGCCTTATCGTCACCAATTGGAAGCGTGGCGGGCGTTGATCGAAGGCCAACCGCCGCGTTCAGTACTGGTCAGCAGCGGCACCGGTTCCGGCAAGACCGAATGCTTCCTGATCCCGATTCTCAATGATCTCGCGGCAGAGCTGGAGCGCCGCCAGAATGCGCCGTTAATCGGCGTGCGGGCGCTGTTTCTCTACCCGCTCAACGCCTTGATCAAGAGTCAGAAGGATCGCTTGGTTGCCTGGTCGGAACCCTTCAACGGCGGCATCCGCTTCTGTCTCTACAACGGTGATACGCCCGATCAAGCGAGAAGCGAGTGGCGCTGTGAGGTTCCCGACCGCCGGACCCTGCGTAAAGAAGCACCGCCTTTGCTGGTGACCAACGCCACCATGCTGGAATACTTGTTGGTGCGGAATGAAGACCGCCCGATCATTGACCAGTCACAAGGGCAATTACGCTGGATTGTGATTGATGAGGCGCATACCTACGTCGGTTCCCAGGCAGCGGAATTGACCCTGTTGCTGCGGCGGGTTTTGCATACGTTTGGTTGCCGTCCCAGCGATGTTCACTTCATCGCCACCTCGGCCACACTCGGCGACGCCAGCGAAACCTCCCGCCGACAACTGGCAACATTTCTCGCCGATGTGGCCGGCGTGTCGATAGATCGGGTTCGGGTCATCGAAGGTCAGCGGGAAACGCCGCGCTTGCCGGAGGCGCTGACTGGAATCCACCAGCCCTGCCCGGATTTAAACAGCCTCCGCGCCCTGACGCCTGAACAGCGCTTTGCGGTTTTGGCCGGCGATGAGCGCATGCGTGCGATGCGGGATCAACTGGTCAAACAAGCCAGCCGCTTGAGCCAGCTTGCCCAAACCCTGCAAGGCCGCGCTGATGGCGCGGCGCGGCGGGCGACTTTGCAATGGCTTGACCTCTGCACCCAAGCGACCAATGACCAGGGCGAACCGTTCCTGCCACTACGCGGCCACCTGTTCCAACGTGCTGTCAGCGGGTTATGGGTTTGCGCGAATGGCGCCTGTTCCGGGCGAACCGGGACGGCGCTGGATCAAGCGGATTGGCCGTTTGGCGCGGTGTTTCTGGAGCGGCGGGAGCATTGCTTGCATTGTCAATATCCGGTTTTTGATCTGGTGCAATGCAGGGAGTGCGGCGCCGAATACTTGTCCGCCGCTGAAGTGGAGGAACAGGGCCAGGAAAAGTTGCGGCCACGGGAATATGCGCAAGATGAAGACGAGTTTCAGCAGGGATTGGAACCACTAACGGATGATGAAGACGAGGACGGCGCTGAGGAATCCAGTGCGGCCACTGAGAAAAAGCCACGGTTGCTGACTTCACTGGAACAGGCCAATGTGCGGAATTGGGGATTGGCTGCGGATGGCAGCCTCGACCCGCTAGGCCAAACCGGGATTCCCATCCATCTGCGTATTCCCGGCGAAAACGGTTTGGAATGCCCAGTATGTCGAAAGAAAAACAGGAATGAGAAAGAGAAGCAAGATCGGGGGTTATTCCAGCCGGTGCGAATCGGAGCGCCATTTTTGCTGGGCACAGCAATCCCAACGCTGCTGGAAGCGATGCCGCCGCTGACCGATGGAGCGGAACCCCGGCCATTGGATGGACGGCGGTTGATCACTTTTACCGATAGTCGCCAAGGCACAGCGCGAATCGCCGTCAAGCTGCAACAGGAAAGCGAGCGCGACTATGTGCGGAGTCTGCTGTATCACTCCCTGACTGCCAGCGCGCAGCCTGCTGATCCCACACAAATTCAAAAGATTCATTCAGAAATCAAGGCGCTGGAACCTCTGGTGCGCACGACTCCGGTTCTGCGCGATGTACTGGAGCAGAAACGTCAGGAGTTGGCGAAACTGCAAGCGCCGCCCTCGGGCCGGCTGACCTGGGAAGAGGCGGAAAACAAGTTGTTCATCGCCGACGACTTCCATCGTTGGCTGCTGCCGGCGCTCAAGGAACTGACCTTTGGCCTGTTGTCCGACCGCCTGTTGGTCAAACTGTGCCTGTTGCGGGAATTCTTTCTGCGTCCCAAGCGGCTGTTTTCGCTGGAAGGTTTGGGATTGGTGCAATTGTGCTATCCCGTTTTGGAAAAGGCGAATCCCCCGGCGGTCATGCAGCAACGCGGGGTTAAACCGGAAGGATGGCGGGCTTTGTTGCAAGTCACGGTCGATTACTTCCTGCGAAGTGGCAAACCCGCTGTTCAGGCTCCATCTGACATGATCCGCTGGCTGGGTTATCCCGGCTGGCCGAACGCGCTGGTTTTGCCCGGTACAGCGATCACCAACCGAAAGGCGCAACGCTCCTGGCCTTCGACGCACTGGCGCAAGGCCAAAGACAATCGGCTGATTCGCTTGTTGAGTCACGTTTTCCGCCTCGACCTCGATAACAAGGAACAATGTCGTCAACTGGATGAAATGCTCATCGCCATTTGGGACGGCATCCGCCCACTCCTCTCCCAAACTGAAAACGGCTTTCAGTTGGAACTGGAAAAGCAGGCGGTGCTGACCGAGGTGCGCGAAGCCTGGCTCTGTCCAATGACCCGCCGGCTGTTGCCGGTGACGTTCCGTGAAATCACGCCCTATCTGCCCGCGCTGCCCGCGCCGGATGCTTTGGCGCAGTGTCAACGGGTCGAAATGCCCCGGCTGCCTCATCCTTTCTGGCTGAATTGCGCGCATGGAGCCGCCGATGACTGGCTGGAAAATGACCCGCAGGTGCAGGCATTGCGGACGATGGGTGCTTGGTCCAACCTCAGCGACCGCCTCGCCCGGCATCGTCGCTACATTCGCGCGATGGAACACTCCGCGCAAATTGCCGGCTTTGATCTGACTCGCCGCGAAACCGACTTCAAAGCTGGTAAAATCAACCTGTTAAGTTGCTCTACCACGATGGAAATGGGCGTAGACATCGGCGGTTTGACGGCGGTCGCCATGAATAATGTCCCGCCGCATCCGGCCAATTTTCTACAAAGGGCAGGCCGGGCTGGACGCCGGGGCGAAACCGCCGCACTGAGTTTCACCCTGTGCAAAGCGACTCCCCAAGGCGCGGCGGTCTTTGAGAATCCGCTCTGGCCGTTCGTCAGTCGGCTTGGCTTGCCGCAAGTCGCCTTGCAGAGCGAACCGATTGTTCAGCGCCATCTCAACGCCTTGGCGCTGGCTGCTTTTCTGCGCGACCGCACTCCCGATATTCGCCGCCTGCACACCGGCTGGTTCTTTGAAACCGATGACGCGGATACCTCGGCCATTTGCGACCGCTTCGCCGCTTGGTGCGAGGAACCCCCCACCGCCGAACAGATGGCCGAAGGAATGACCGCGCTCACTCAACGCACGGTGCTGGTGGGTCGGCCTACCGTGTATCTGCTGGGCCGCACGGCTCAAGCGATTCGCCAGGCTGCTGAACGCTGGCGGCGGGAACTGGAGGTGCTGCTCGACCAGCAGAAAATCGTTGCGACCCGCGAGGACGATCGCAAAGCGAAACAAGCCGTCGATATTCAATTGCAGCGCCTGCGCGGTGAATATCTGTTGGGCGAACTGGCGAATCTGGGTTTTCTACCCGGTTATGGTTTTCCCACCGGCGTGGTGTCCTTCATCACCACGACACTTGAGAATCTGAAACTTCGCAATCATGAGCGCGAGGACAACCGCTCGCGCCGGGCGGGGTTTCCCAGTCGTAATCTCGCTATCGCCATCCGCGACTACGCCCCCGGCATCGATACGGTGCTGGACGGGCGGGTTTATCGCAGCGGCGGCGTGACGCTGAACTGGCAAATCCCCGCCGAAGTCGAAGCAGCGCCCGAAATTCAAAGCTTGCAGTGGGTCTGGCAATGCAAACGCTGCGGTCACAATGGAACCCGGCTTACCCTGCCGGAGCATTGTCCCTATTGCGGTAAGGACAGCGGCCATTCATTGACTTCCCATCACTTCATTCAACCCGCCGGTTTTGCCGTGGACATCCGCGATAAACCGCACAACGACATTTCTTTGCCCCAATATATTCCGGTGCGCGATCCGCTGATTGCTCTGGACAGCACCGACTGGATGCTCTTGCCCAACCCCGCGTTAGGCCGTTACCGGAGCGCCGCTCACGGTTCGCTCTTCCACCACAGCGCCGGGCTATACAACCAAGGCTACGCGCTGTGTTTGCGCTGCGGGCTGGCGGATTCAGAGGATGAACAAGGCTTATTACCCGGAATCTTCAAGGGTCACCAGCGCCTGCGCGGCGGTCGCCTGAACGACGCAGAAAAGCTCTGTCCCGGCAACGATGAAGCCAGTTGGGCGATTCAACGCAATGTTCGGCTCGGCGTTGTCACTCATACCGAAGTTTTTGAATTGCAACTGCACGATGCTGACGGCAAGCCCATTGATCGGATCGCCTCCTACACCGTAGCTGTGGCTTTGCGCCGCGCCTTGTGTGGAGTTCTCGGCATTGAAGAAACGGAAGTCGGCGTCGCGGTCGGGGTCAGTCGCGCCGCGCATCGTGAAGCTGCGCATTCCGCCTATCTCTACGATACCGCGACCGGCGGCGCAGGCTATGTCCGTCAAATCACCGCCCACTTGCCGGAACTGCTGTGCCAAGCCCGCGCCATGCTGGATTGTCCGCACGGTTGCGACGCCGCCTGTCAGGGTTGCCTGCTCACCCACGACACCCAGCATCATCTCGCCGATCTCAACCGCCATACCGCCATCGCATTGCTGTCGGAGTCGTTTCTGGCTGCGCTGGAATTGCCGGAGGAATTGCGGGCTTTTGGGCCACACAGTCGGCTGGAAATGGAACCGCTGCCGTTGGCCTTAAATCGGGAATGGCAGCAACGGACGATCCAGGAATTACGGATTTATCTCGGTGGCAAAGCGCGGGATTGGGAACCGCTGGCCTGGCGGTTGCGCCATGATTTAACACGCTGGCGACAAACCGGCGCGACCGTGCGCTTGATCGCGCCGGCGGCGACGTTGAATAAGTTGAATAACAGTCAGCGCGATGAACTGGCCGCATTGATCGCCTATAACGGCGCGGAACTGTACCGCGCCTCTGACCTGAACCGGGTCGCCGATTTGCCGCTGCTGGTGGAACTGGGCAGCATTGATCACCGGGTGCGCTGGGCCGCCCGTCAAGCCGATGCGTTAATTCCCCGTCCGGCCTGGGGCGGCGGTGAAACCGGCGGGCCGTTTGTGCGAGTGGTTGAAACGCAGTCGCTCTCGCCCGTACCGGCATCATGGCAACGCCTCGATCCAGCCAACCTCCGCCCCTCCACGCCGGGCGTCATCGCTCTGACCATCACTCGTGAACTGGACGGCCCGTCTGCAACGTTCGGCGACCGCGCCTGGAAATTGTTGGAACAACAGATTCCGGGATTGGCCGAGCGCCTGAACGGGGCTGAATCGCTGCAATCGGTGCGTTATTCCGACCGTTATCTGCGCTCGCCGCTGGCGTTTCTACTGTTGCATAGCCTATTGGAAGGACTAGCCCGTTATCCCGGCGGCTTGACGTCGGCAACGGCGGTCAAGATCGAAACGGCTCAACTGGAGCAGTTGGACATGGAAACGCCCCGCTGGTTATTTCACGACTGGCGCGATAGCGGAGATCGTCGGCAAGTCATCGAAACGTGGTTTCGTGAAAGCGGGTCGGCCTTCGTCTGGCAGGAAGCGCGGTCCCGCGACCTGCCCCATGCCCGCGAGTTGACGTTGCTCTGGAACGAGAGCGATTACTGGATCGTCCGGTTAGATCAAGGCTTCGGCTATTGGGGGGTTGCGTCCCGAATCCGCCCGGAATTTCCCTTCGGCAGCGAGGCAACCCGGCAAATCGCCAAGTTGCGACAAGCCAGTTGCATCATAGAACCGCTGAATTCCATCTACCCGACCTATTGGCACTGCGGCGGGCCAACTCCCGAACGCTGACGAAATCATAGGTTAGCGGGGCTTATTCAGTGCCAAACAGCGCCAGCGCCTCCAGGCAGCGGCGGCGCTGACTATCGCCCTGACCGGGCGGAAGGGTGACGCCCGGCAACCGCAGGCCATAGCGACGCCCTTCATTCTCCGCCTTCAGCACCCACTGGCAGAGCTGCGCCAGCCGCGCCTCGACCGGATCATCGCCCAGCAATGCCCAATCCAGCCACAATTCGGGCCGGGCCTGATCGGTGAAGCGTTTAACCAGCAATTGTTCGCTGCGGCCAGCGGCCTTCCAAGCGATCCGGCGCGGCGAATCACCGGGCGCATAGGGCCGGAAACCCGCGTAATCATCACTGCCCGGACCCTGCTCGTGCAAACCGCCGCCGGAACTGCTCGGCAACGCCGTCGGCAACGGTCGCCGTCCCCGAGGTTGCGGATACACCAAA
>Ga0116153_10000387_pt1 | contig 58516 bp, 52 predicted proteins | sample AD_UKC028_MetaG_FD_89896 | JGI IMG/M metagenome (GOLD analysis project Ga0116153, IMG submission 89896) | Active sludge microbial communities of municipal wastewater-treating anaerobic digesters from USA - AD_UKC028_MetaG | ecosystem: Engineered > Bioreactor > Anaerobic > Digestate | place: USA...
CCGAAGGCGCGGACCGGTCCAGCGCGGAGGCCACGGCATATTGGTTCCAGTTCTGTGCCACATCGGCGAAGCTGGTGGAGTTGCGGGTGAGCAGGAGATAGACGTGGGTGGGATCGTAGCTTAAAGAAGGGGTGAGAAAAGCAAGATTGCCCGCAACGCTCGCGAAGGTGCCCGTGACACTCCCGGCGGTCAGGATGGTATAGTTCGTGCTTACGTTATACATACCGGGAGAGGCGAGAACGGAAACGGTGCCGCCGTTGAGGACGGCGGTGCCGGTAACAACAAGCCTGTCAGATTGGCCCGCCGCGTTGACCTCCACTTGGTAGGTGGCGCCCGCGTTATGTGTGTAGTTGCCGGTGATCGTCATGGTTCCGATTGAGTTGCCCGGGGCGATGATGCCGTCGTTGGTTATATCGCCGATAATAGTGCCGATCCCCTTGAGAGTGCCATTATTGGTAAAAACGCCTGCGTTCGTGAATATGCCGTTATTGACAAAGACCGCACCGGCCCAGTTGCTGAACGTTCCGCTGTTGGTCAGGGTAGCACCGGCATTGTTTGTAAGAGTGGCCGCGTTGGTAATGCTGGCACCAACATTGTTGGTCAGGGTAGCGTTGTTTGTCAGAGCAGCGAAGTTGACCAGCACATTGTTGTTGGTCAGGGCAGCGTTGTTGGTCAGGACCGACCCGGCGTCATTTCCGAGCCAACCGTTGTTGGTAAGGGTACCATTATTAGTAAGGAAAGAACCGTCCTGAACGGTAAGCTGGGCGCCTGCCAGATTGTTCAGCATACCATTGTTGATCATGGATGCGCCGTCTGCGTTGAATAACCAGCCGCCATTATCGTTGTTCAGTGTTCCCGAATTGACCAGTGTGCCCTCGTTGCCCAGTGTGCCGGTATTGTTAAGCGTGCCGGCCGCGGTGTTGTTGATCGTGGCACCAATATCATTTATATATGCACCATCATTGGCCAGGGTCCCGGCAACGATGGTCACTCCCCCGCCGAGGCAGCTGGAACCGGTCAATGTAACGGTGCCGGCCCCGGTCTTGATCAATGTTCCCGTCCCGCACATGTCGCCGGCGTAGGTCCCCGCGGCTGCCTGGTCGAAGATGACCTGGGAGTCGTTGGTGATGTCGCCCTGTAGGCTCGACGTGTCGCCCTGGAGGGTGCCCGTGCTCACCGTCGTCCCGCCGGAGTATGTGTTGGCACCGGTAAGGACCAGCGTTCCCGCACCGGTCTTGGTGAGGGAGCCGGCGCCGATCATGACGCCTGATATGGTCAGGTCGTTGCCGTTGGTATCAAGGGTACCGCCTCCCGCATTGAGGGTGACGGAGCGGCCCGTGGTAAAACCGCCTGTCACCTGGAGGGTGCCGCCTGTGAAGGTGAGCCCGCCAGATGCATTGCCAAGGTTGGCATCACTGCCCACAGTGAGGGTGCCCGCGTTTATGAAGGTGCCGCCTGAATAGGTGTTGGCGCCCGAGAGGGTGAGCGTTCCCGCACCGGTCTTGGTGAGGGAGCCGGTGCCCGAGATGACAGCACTGATGTTGAGCGTCCCGTCCACGTCCGCTGTGGCGAGCCCAATCGGCCCACTCCCCTGGATAGTTCCGGTCTGACCGCCGGCAACCGTCGCGGTGGTAATGCTCACAGAGCCGGTGCCGTTGCTGTTAAAAGTACCGCCCGTGAAACCGAGGGTGGTGATATCGAAAGCATTGTTCGAGGTGTTGTTCAGCGTACCGCCAAGGATAATGGAGCCAGCGCCGCTGTATGTAGCTGTATTATTCTGATTGAAAATGCCTCCGGATGAGACCGTGAGGGTTCCCGAGTTAGTGAACGCACCAGAATTATTGAATATGCCTGAATTGGTCAGCGCATTGGAATTGGTCAGGGTGGCCATGGAGCTGTTGGTGAATGTGCCGGAATTGGTCAAGGTACCGGAGTTGTCCAGCGTTGACCAATCGTTGTTCAGCCACGTGCCGGCATTTGACAGCGTGCCCGTACTGGCCATCGCATTATTGTTGTCAAATGTGCCCCCATTGTGGTTTGTTAAGCTTCCATCGTTTGCAAAAGGCCCGTAGCTGTACCATATGCTGTAATTGCCAACCGTCGCACCTGATTCATTGGTTATGCTCATGCCGTTGTCAGTGACGGTACCATGGTTGAGCAGAACACCGCCTGTTTTATTTGTTATCATCCCCCACATATTGTCCAGCTTGCCGCCGGAATTGACGTTAATAGCGCCGTAGTTGTCCACCTGGTTGCCTTCGTTAGTCACCTGGCCGCCGGAATTGATATTTATAATCCCGGCAGCCTGATTCTCATAGGGGGTGATAATCTGACGAATTGTGCTGATATCAATTGTACCTGTGTTCGGAGATATCAGCGGATCGATGGCATGTGCCGGAAGTGAATAGAAAATGAATACGGTTGCAAGAAAATAAACCTTAACAAGGCAAAGATACAAGTGAAGCCGCCTGCCCGGCAGGAAGGCACCAAATATATCCGGCAAGCGTACAATCCTTTTGAGTATTGGGACTTTCTTTAACTTTACCGTTATTCCCTTCCGTTCCATAGCTTCCTCATATGCCAGATCCGGCTCTTATCCTGCACGTTGTTTGAGAACTTTAAACAAGTATGGCTCTCATTTTTTGGTTTGCCCTTACCCGGAAAGGGCATGGTTTCTTCGAAACCGCCAACCGCCCACGGAAATCCGGCGGCTTTTAAGTCCATTTTCTGTATCAGCCTAGTTGGTGCAGATAACAATGATGTTCGGGCGTAAGCGTTACGTGATAAATCATACACTAAAACTACCCACATATTGCTTACAGATCGGGAAAATAATAAATAAATTTGTAAAGATATATTAAGCGGGAGCATGGATGAAGGAAACGGCAGTAATCAGGTCCTTGGAATTCTGTTGTCTATCATTTATAATGTTTGTCACTGGAGGCAATGACATGAATGTTGAAATATACGGCAGCGGCACACCTATCGTTTTCATCCACGGCGCGGGCGGTTCAACGCTTTTGTGGCTTTTGCAGAAAGTGTATTTCGAGAAGACAAACCGGGTGGTCCTTGTCGACCTTCCGGGCCATGGAAAGTCAGACGGAGATTCTTTCAACTCCATCGAGGCTTACGCCGAAGCTACAAAAAAAGTGCTTGAAGAAAGCGGGGCGGCCCCCGCGCATATTGTTGGACATTCCATGGGAGGGGCGATCGCGATGCACCTCGCCATCACGTATCCCGGGCTTTTAAAAGGGCTCATCCTCATCGGGACCGGGGCGAAGCTCAAGGTCTATCCGGATATTCTCGAAGGCGCCCTGAAGGACAAGGAAAAAACGGCCCGGATGATCATCGACACAGCATTTTCTCCCGCCATGCCCGCTGCATTGAAAGAAAAAGTCCTCGCGGAATACCTGAAGAACGACGCACGGACGATCTTCAACGATTTCACGGCCTGTGACAGTTTCAATTACATGGGCTCACTCGGAAACATCACCGCTCCCACACTTGTTATGTGCGGCACCGAAGACCTGTTCACCCCGGAAAAATATTCCCGCTACCTTGCGGAAAATATTTCCGGTGCAGCCCTTGAGATCATAGAAGGCGCGGGACACATGGTGATGATCGAAAAACCCGACAAGTTGAACACGGCCATCGGCAAATTCATCGCCGGCATAGAATAAGAGAGGAAATTGGCTAACCCCTATCTTTGAAAATTGCCCGGGGATCTTCTTGGTTTTTTCTCTGAAACCTTGAAACTCTATGGCCCATGGATCCCTTTAAGTCACATCATGACGTTCATGAGGTGTTTCACCAGCCGGAGCCTCTCACTCACGGTCAGGCGGAAATATGATGCGCTTTCCATAAGGATGTTTATCACTTCTTTCATCAATCTCCGGTCCAGCATCGTATGCTCCTTGTGAATTTAAAGCAATATCCATGCCATCATTCACAAGCTTCACAATGCTTCTCAAACCCTTGGCCATCAACGTTCTGGCAAAATATTATTGAAAACGTTCATGAATGGTTCGACAAATGTTGCCTCTTATGGCAACATAAGGACGCGGTCACTTTTCTTCCTTGATCCTTTCCATCATGTCCTTAAAATAAAGCTTCTTCTTCTTGAGAAGCTTTATTTCCAGCTCTTCATCCTCGGTCAGATAGGGTTTCGCCTGCAGCATCTGCAGCTTTTCGTCAAGCGATTTGTGCAGGATACGCGCCTCGTTATAGCGCTCCTCTTTGCTCTTCTTTTCTTCCATTGTAATGTGCTCCTTAATATTTCCGTAAAGCGTAAAGAGTTAAGCGTAAAGAGTAAAGCATAAAAAAAGGAAAATAAACCCCGAGCCTCCCGGTTTCACGCCTCACGTCTCACGCCTCACGGTTTAACGCCTCACGGTCTAACGCCTCACGGTCTTTGCACGCCTTACGCCTCACGGTTTTTTTCCAATTTTGCGCCAAGACCGGCAAAAAGCGGATTGCCAGACTTCTCAATGATTCTTTTCATCTCCATGACGTATTCCGGGCGCAGGCCGTCCCTCCAGCGCGGGTAACCTCCCGCCCAGAGATACAGGACAAGCGCCTGGAAACCTCCCCTGTCGAAAAGATAGCCGCCCAATTCAACCGTACCGTGCGCGTTGTCGGCGACCACGTGGACAGGTCTCATGTCTGCGTATTTCTTCACGATCTCCTCGACGATATGCCGTCTCTCAAAACCCTCCGGCTGCTGTTTGAACTTTTCCTCTTCGGCGGGAAAGGGAAAACGCCTGTAGACCTCACCGATGAACCCGCGAAGGTCGGTCCCGCGGATCGCACCCATAAGGTTGCCTGTGCGCGATATATCCAAGGTGTAAGCATCAAGGGGTATATCGACCAGTCCGTCGCCGGATCGAGAAGCCATGTCGCCGAGCACGGCCGAAAGGTCGTCGGCAAAGAAATAATGGTCGTTGAGAAGCATCATGTCCGTGTCAATGTTGAAGAAACCGAATGCTATCTGTCCATGGCTGATGGAATGAAAAGCAAGGGGCATGACATCCTCCTTCAACGATAATAACCATTGATCGAGGAAAAAAACAACCGGCAAATCTTTTCGGCAATGGTCTTTAAGAATACGGAACAAACTGTATGAGGCGGCCCTCTCCCGTGTCCCGACAGTTGACAGGACAAGCGGCTGAACGTATCATAATTGCGTATCGAATGCAAAGAAGACGATACCGGCCATGCGCTAAAAGGGCACGGTGACCACGGGACGGCCTGGCCCTTTACCGGACAATGATTGCCCGTGAAGGTGGAACAATGGAGATCAAGTTTGAACCAAGCCTCTCCCATTGCGTTGAAACACTTGCCAAAAATGAGTATGAGAAGGTGCTGAGCCAGCTCCTCAAGACAAAACAGGAAGACGGCCAACTGGCTGAAAAATTGGAACTGCTGAGACTGTTCCTTGAATCGGCTGATTTCAATCAATTGAGAGGGCGTTACGAGGACCTTCTTTCAGCAGGCAGGCGCGTTGAGATCAGATTGAGAACCACCGGTGGAACACCCGAATTTGAGGTCGGGATAGATTCCGTCACTCTGTAATCCCGTGACCACCCGATCGGCTTAACCATTTGAAATGTTTTATATCTCCCTCAATCTTTCCTCGAATTCCTGCGCCAGTGCATCGTGCTGGGTGGTGATCACTTCCAGTTCGTCGAAAAGCTCGTCGATCCTTATCTTTGCTTCGTGGATGGCAACCGAAAGGTCCGTGATGATCTTCCCGTCACCGTTGCGGGACGCGGCGATGAGGGCTTTATTGTCCCCGGCAAGCTGTCTTTCGGCCTCGGTGATGGCGGTTTCTATCTCATTGATACGGTTTTTGATGGGGGTCAAAGCGCGCGAGCGGTCGTTGACGATCTCCGCCCTGAGTCTTTTGGACTCCTTCCTGAGCACGCTTTTGGCTGGTGCGGCCGTGGTCTCCCGCTCTTCGTCGCCTTCTCGCGCCTCGTCTTCCCAACCAACGCGTGCAAGGAAATCCTCGTAGCTGCCTTCGAAGACGCTGACCCTGCTGCCGTCAAAGACGATCAACCGTTCGGCAACCGCGTCCAGGATCATTTCGCTGTGGGTAACGATCACCACCGCTCCTTCAAAATCATTGATGGCCTCGATGAGGGAATCGATGGATTCCATATCGAGATGGTTCGTAGGTTCGTCAAGCAGCAGCAGGTTCGCAGGCTCCGCGATGAGCTTTCCCATGAGCACCCGGCTGCGCTCTCCCCCGGACAGGACACCTATCTTCTTCAGGGCCTTGTCGCCGTCAAAGAGCATCGCGCCGCATATCCCCCTCACCACGGTCTTGCTTCTGTCGGGCTGCACGCTCCATATCTCGTCCTCTATGGTCATCTCCGGTTCGAGACGGTCGATGTTCATCTGCCCGAAGTAGCCGAGCTTCAGGTTCTGATTATGGGTGATGGTTCCCGAAACGGGGGCAAGCCCTCCCGCGAGAAGGTTCAGAAGGGTTGTTTTTCCTTTTCCGTTCTTCCCGATGACACCGATGCGGTCGCGCTTCTTAATGGCTATTGAAAAGTCCCTTATGAGCTCCGGCCCCGAAGACCCATAGGAAAAACGCGCCCCGTCGGCCTCGAGGAGCCACCTGCCGGGGAAAGGCGCCGCGTTGAAAGAAAACTCCAGCGTCTCCATTGTGGCAAGCTTCTCCATCTTTTCCTTTTTCTGGAGTTGACGTATACGCGACTGGACAGACCGGGCCCGCGTTGCCTGTGCCCGGAAACGGCTTATGAAAAGCTCTATCTCCCTGCGTTTTTTCTCTTCATTGACGCGGGTCTGTTCGTAAACCTCTTCTTCCTCAATGATCTGATCATAGAGCTTGTGGGTCGTCCCGGCCATTTTTCGTATCCTGCCGCGATGTATCACCATGGTGTGCGTCGTCACGGAGTCCATGAAATCACGGTCGTGGGTGATGAGAACCATCTCGCCCTTCCACCCTTTAAGGAACTGCGTCAGCCAGCGGATGGAAACTATGTCGAGATAGTTCGTCGGCTCATCAAGGAGCAGCATCATGGGCCTGGCGATAAGTATCTTTGCCAGGTTCAGGCGCACCTGGAAACCGCCGCTCAAAGTCCGGGGGTCCCGGTCAAGGTCCGCCTGGGCAAAGCCGAGGCCAGCGAGGATCGTTTTGGCCCTGTACGTTTCGTCACGGCCGTCCTCGTGTGCGGTAAGGTTGAGGCAGGCCTCTGCAAGGACCGAACGTTCAACAAAAGATATGTGCTGGGAAAGGTGGCGGATGGTATAGCCTCTGGGGATGTGGATCTCCCCCGAATCGGGTTCTTCCTCCCCGAGGATCATTCTGAAAAGCGTTGTCTTCCCCGTGCCGTTCCGTCCCACGAGACCGAGGCGCTCTCCGGGGCCAACGGTAAAGCTCGCCTCATCAAACAGTGTCTGTGTCCCGTAGGCCTTTGAAAGATTGGTAACGATAAGCATGGATTTCGGCGCCTGATGATAATTTACTTAAAAAGCGCTCTATCTTACCGCAGGGAGATAATAAGTTCAAGAGTTTCAGCCGTTTCAACCGTTCAAACGGTTCAGGCATTCAAGCGGTTCAAGCCATCTTTTCGCCTTTCCCGCTTAAGCCGTTCGAGCTGTTCAAGCGGTTGCGACATTTTCAGACTTTGTGGTCTTCCCTTATGAGCACCCTGGGGCCGCCTGACAGGCTTGAATTCCAGTCCTTGGGAGGCTCCATTTCCTTGAGTCTTTCGAGCTGACCTATATTCTTGAGCCTTCGGTAGATGAGTTGCCACGCACAGGATCTGTCCGGCCGTACCTCACACCTGTCTTCTCGGGAACCTCCGCATGGTCCATTCATCATGCGCTTGGCGCAGCGGGTGACCGGGCATATGCCGCCGTATTTGTGCAGGACACAGGAGCCGCAGGCGGCGCACTTTTCCGTCCACACACCGCGCTCCTCGAGAATACCCAGGAAAGTCGTGTTCAGTCCGGCATAGACCGGCTTGTGAGGAAAACGCTCGGCAATCGCCTGGACCCCGGCGCCGCAGGCTGTTGACAACACGGCATCAGCCCTCTGGATGGCTTCCGCCGCCTGTTCGATGAAGATGTTATCGCACTGGCGCTCGATAGTGAGCTCATTGATCCCGAAACCCAGGCCTTGAACGCGGAACGCAATACGCAGTGCCGACGATATGATACTGACTTCCCGTTCACCTCCGGAAAGGCAGACCGTGACACAGGTGCCGCATCCCAGCACAAGTATATTCTTGTGGGGTTTTAAAATCTCGACAAGTTCAGGGATGGTTTTTCTTTCGGCAACTATCATGGCATTACTCCTGTTTGTTCTTGGTTTGTGGTCCTCTTTTCCATCTTTTTGACAGGCGAGGGACCAAGTCCGGTCACGGTCTCCACTATTTCGCGAATATATTCGGCAAACTTTTGGGAACTGGCAGCGCTCACATTCACCATGCGCAGCCGCTGCGGTTCCAGCCCGGCTTCCTCTAATAACTGCCTGGCGGTATTCACCCGGCCTTTGGCCAGATAATTTCCCTCCTTAAAGTGACAGCTGCCCTCTTCGCATCCAGCTACCAAAACACCGTCTGCACCGGCCTCAAAGGCCTTCATCAGGAAATTGACCTCCAGCCTGCCGGTGCACGGCATCCGGACGATGCGGATGTTGGGCGGGTACTGCAGACGCCCCGATCCCGCCAGATCTGCCGCGGCATAAGCGCAATAGTGACAGCAGAAAGCCACGATTATCGGTTCGGAATTATTCGCGTTCATAACCATTTTCCTTATTTCGTTACGGATTCGGGATAGCTCTCCTCACCCGATCCCGTCAATAAAGCCTGCAGCATACCCTCGAATTGATCAGACTCAAAATTCCTGAGCTGGATCGCCTGTGCCGGGCATTCCGAGGCACATATGCCGCAACCCATACATGCGGCAGCGGCGATCTGCGCCTTGCCGTCAACGTTAACAAATGGAGCGTGGTAGGGACAGGCCCTGACGCAGGTCATACAGGAGATACACTTCCCCTGGTCAACGCTGGATACCTGTCCGCCAACCTCCAACTGGGTCTTTGAAAGAATGGTCGCCGCCCTGGAGGCAGCCGCTCGCGCCTGTGAGATATTCTCATCGGACATCTTGGGTGAATGGGCAAGGCCGCACAGAAAAATGCCTTCGGTTGCGAACTCGACGGGCCTGAGCTTAAGGTGGGCCTCAACATAGAAGCCGTCGGCATTGAGAGGCACCTTGAGCATATCTGCCAGCTTTCGGTTGTCCTGCGGAGCATCGATACCGGTAGCGAGCACGATGGTGTCGGTCTCGATCTCCACCGGCTCCGGAAAGTCGGGGCTCCTCAGTGTGACCAGGCTATGATCGTCGGAGATGACAGGCGGGTCTTCTTTTTCGTATCTCATAAAGAGAACACCGGCTTCGCGGGCCTGTTTATAATATTTTTCCCTGAATCCATAAGTACGGATATCCCGGTACAGAACAATGATATTCACGTCGGGGTCCTGTTTTTTCAGCTTGAGGGCATTCTTTACCGCCATTGAACAACAGATGCGGCTGCAATAAGGCCTCTCATCACTGCGCGAACCGGCGCACTGTATCATCACGATGTTGCGGCTAGCCGAAGAAAAACTGCCCGAATGCAACGCGCTCTCAAGCTCCGACTGGGTGATGATGTTGGAGGACCGGCCATACTGGAAATCTTTCGTGACCGCCGGTTTGGCCCCGGTGGCGACCACGATCGCACCGCATGGCACCGTAATCTCTTCATTGTTCTCGTTGAGGGTGACCTCAAAATTGCCTATGAAGCCGGCGACATTCTTCACCTCGGCGTTCATGTGCAGGACGATATTTTGGCTTCTCTGAACACGGCCTATCAGGGAGTTGAGGAACCCGCTGGCATCGTCGTGTTCCAGCGTGTAATTCAGGCCGAGGAAATTGCCGCCCAGCGTATCCGATCTTTCGACCAGGTGGGTCTCAAAACCCTGCTGCGCCAGTGCCAGGGCCGCCGACATGCCGCTGACGCCGCCACCGATGACAAGGCCGCTCTGAACGACACTTGAGTACGAGCCCTGCAGCGGGACCAGCCTGCGGGCACGGGCGATGGACATCCTGACAAGGTCGATGGATTTCTCGGTTGCCCGCTCCGGCAGTGCCGAATGCACCCATGAGCATTGGTCGCGGATGTTGGCCATTTCAAACAAATACTGGTTGAGGCCGGCTTCACGGAGCGTGTCCCTGAAGATTGGCTCGTGAGTGCGCGGCGTGCAGGAAGCCACGACAACACGGTTGAGCCTGTTCTCGCGGATGGTCTCACGGATATTGTCGAGACTGGTATCGGAACAGGTGAACAATGTATCGGTGGCAATGATGACATTCGGCTCGTTGGCCACAGTGTCAACCACTTTTTTCACATCCACCACTGAAGCGATGTTGCGGCCGCAGTGGCAGATAAAGACGCCGACCCGGGGCTCTTCATCGGTGACGTCATGCTCATCGGGATAGACCGGTTTGGTGACCAGCGTGTTGCGGGCCGGGGCCAGCAGTTCCATGGCCATCGAAGCTGCGGCGCTGGCCTGGGTCACCGTCTCCGGGATGTCCTTCGGCTCCTGGAAAGCCCCTCCAACAAAAACCCCCGGCCGGGAAGTATTCAATGGCGCAAACCTGTCAGTGGCACAGAAACCGTATTCGTTAAGCTCAAAACCAAGACGCCTGGCGGCATCCACGGCAGCGAGGCCCGGCTCCATGCCGACGGACAGAACGACCAGGTCAAAGTCCCTTTCCTGTAATTGATCGGCCTCGTTATAGTATGTCGCCCGCAGGTCTTTCGTGCCGGGCATCTGGATGATGCGGGATGGTATCCCCCTGATGTAATCGACACCCTGTTTCTTTGCCCGCTCGTAATACTGGTCAAAATCTTTACCATGGGCCCGGATGTCCATGTAGAAAATGGTCGCCTCCAGCCCGGGCAGGTGCTCGGCGGCGATCATCGACTGCTTTGTGGAGACCATGCAGCAAACAGAAGAGCAATACTCATTTCCGCAGCGGGTATCCCGCGAGCCAACGCACTGGATCCAGGCCACACGCCTGGCTTCCCTGCCGTCGGAAAGCCGGATGACATGGCCATCGAAAGGCCCGGAAGCGGAGAGCATGCGTTCGAACTGAACGCTGGTGATAACATTGGGATACCGGCCATATCCGTACTCACCCTTTTTCGTTGCATCGAATTCCTCAAAACCGGGCGTGAGGATAACGGAACCGACATCAAGCTCGACGATCTTTTCTGTCATCGTATGGTCGACCGCGTGCTGCTCGCATGCGGAGGCACACAGCTGGCACTCGGAACACATGGCGCAGTTGAGACAACGCTCTGTCTCTGCCAGGGCGGCCTCTTCGGTAAGGCCCTCTTCGACCTCGGTAAAATTCCCGAGGCGCTGGCTTGCGGGAAGTATCGCCTGCTCGTTACGGGGCCTCTTTTCCATACCCCTTGTTTCAGGGAGCATCTCTGGGGGGACCGGTCTCACAGAGGATTCAAAGCGATCGGATAACATGTCCTCGCCCTTGAGGTAACGGTCTATCGATTCTGCCGCTCTCTTGCCTGCGGCTACGGCACCGATAACGGTGGCGCTGCCGGGGATATTGTCACCACCCGCGAACACGCCCTTTACGGACGTCTCCAGAGTGATCTTATCGACCTTGTACCAGCTCCCTTCTGTAGCCGCCCCCATGCTGCCAAGTGAGTCTTTATCCACGGCCTGGCCGATGGCGACGATGATCCGATCGGCCTTTAACGTCGTCGTCTCGTTCTCGTTGTAAAGGGGACTGAATCGTCCGTTCTCATCGAAAACCCGGATGCAGCGCTTGAGTTCGACAGCATCGACCTTTCCGTTGCCAAGAATGCGTTTCGGGCCCCAGCCATTGTTGACCCCGATATTCTCTTCCAAGGCGGCAACTACCTCTTCAGGCAGGGCCGGCATCTCGTGGCGCGCCTCCAGACTTACCATCTCGACGGCTTCCGCGCCAAGGCGCACGGCGCTGCGGGCCACATCGACGGCAACGTTGCCGCCCCCGATGACCACCACTTTGCCGCTGAGCCGGGGAGGGTTGTCCTTGTCCCCGGCCCGGCGCAGGAAATCGAGGCCATAAGCGATACCGCTTTTGTCCTCGCCCTCGACGCCCAGGGTCCGGCTGCTCTGTGTGCCCACACTGAGAAAAACGGCATCATTTTCCTGCCGCAACTTGTCCATAGAGGTATCCGTGCCAATACGGGTATTGTAAACAAATGTGATCCCCTTGCGGCGTATAAGTTCCACCTCGTAGTCCAGGACATCCTTCGGCAGTCGGTAAGCCGGGATACCCCATCGGAGCATACCGCCGGCCCCCGATGAGGCTTCGTAGACGGTCACCGCATAGCCACGGTCCGCTAGATCGGCGGCAGCGGTCAAACCGGCAGGCCCTGCACCGATGATGGAGATCTTTTTGGCGCCTGCAGCCGGGGCCTTCTCTTCCGGAAGGGCCAGTTCACCTGACCTGACCATTCTCATCTCCTGGTCTGAGGCAAAGCGTTTGAGCAGTCTGATGGAAACCGATGTATCGATATTATTGCGCGTACACTCGGACTCGCATGGATGGGTGCAGACACGTCCGCAGATGGCGGAGAGAGGGTTTCTCTCCCTGATGAGATTGACGGCCTTGAGGTATTCCTTTTTCTTGATCAATTGGATGTAGCCCTGAACGTTGATGTTCGCCGGGCATGCCACCTTGCACGGAGCGTGTCCGCTCTTCAGGATACCGAACTTGTTGGGCGTTGCCTGGGCATAAAGCTTTGCGATAGCCTTCCTTGTACCCATTCCGCGGTCAAATTGATTGGGAACGTTTACAGGGCAAACGTCGGTGCACTGGCTGCACGCGGTACACTTGTCTTCATCTACATATCGGGGATAGACCTTGATCCTGGCCTTGAAGTTACCGGGCTCTCCTTCCAGGCTGATGAGTTCGGAAAGGGTAAATATCTCAATATTTATGTTGCGGGCGCATTCGACCAGTTTGGGCGACACGATACAGGTAGCGCAATCACCGGTGGGGAACGTCTTGTCAAGATGGGCCATCATGCCGCCTATGGCCGCGTCACGCTCCACAAGATAGACTTTGAATCCCGAATCAGCAAGGTCGAGGGCCGCCTGAATGCCGGCGATACCGCCACCCTGGACCAGAACCGCGCCTGTTAACTTTTTTTCACTTTTATCCATATCTTAACCTTAAATGATCTCCAATTGTCCGTCATCAATAAGCATTTTCATGAAACCGCTGCTTTCGCTGTCCTCAAAACAGCTGCCGGATCAACCATGAGCTTGCTAAATCCAAGTTTTTCAGGCGCAAGACCGAGGGCGAGACCGATGAGCTGTGTGATGTAGATGACCGGTATATCGTATTTCCTGCCGAGGAGCTTTTCCATATCGGCCTGTCTCACATCGAGACTGATCTGGCACATGGGACAGGCGACGACAATGCAGTCGGCTCCGGCAGCCTGCGCCATCTCAATAACAGCAGCTGACCGCTTGATAGTAATCTCCGTCCGGGTAAGGTTTTGCATCCCGCCGCAGCAATCCACCTTACCGGACCACTCCACACTCTCAGCGCCAGTCACGTCGATGAGGCTCTCAAGAACAGTGGGGTTCTCGGGATCGTCAAAACCTGTTGCCTCCGGAGGGCGAACCAGGTAACAACCGTAATAGGCCGCCACCTTGAGACCCGTCAGCGGGACAACGATCTTCTTGCGCAGCTTTGCCGGTCCAAAATCTTTCAAAAGCACCTCGACAAAATGCCGAACCGGGACAGACCCGTCATAGGGCTCTCCAAGGATCTCGGCGATTGCCCGCTTCATTTCGTCAGAATGAACGACCTCATGGTTTGCCGCCTTCGAGCGGTTGTAACAGGCGGCGCAATTGACCACCATGTCCATGCCCATCTGCCTGGCTTTGAGAAGATTGGCGCTGGCCAGCGAGGCCGCCAGTTTCCGGTCGGTCTGATGGGCGGCGCTGGCACCGCAGCAGGTCCAGCCCTTGATCTCGCTGAGTTCGATACCAAGCGCCTCCGACACCGCCATGCATGACTCATGCATATCGCGAGCAGTGGAATGAGCAGAGCACCCGGGATAATATGCGTATTTCATCGTCCTGTTCCTTTGTTTTGCGCAGCCTTTTCGAAGATGCGTTTCACCTTGCCCTTGTCGGCGCCGGACGGCGGCAGGATCGCCATTTTTCCTTTCTTCAGCATGGAAGGGAACTTGTCCATATCCTGTTTCATGTCCCCCGTCCCGAGCTTGTATTTTACGATGGCCTTCAGATCATAAGCGCGGCCGTAAGACCTGACCGTGTCCAGGAACAAGCGGTTGAACAGAGGCGCGTCGCCTTGAGGTCTGGCAACCCCTTTTTCGACAGCGATGGATCTCAAGGCATCAATGACAGCCGCGAAGTTTATCTTATTGGGACACCTGGCATAGCAAGTTTCACAGGAGAGGCATATCCAGATAAGGCCGGTCTGTAATAATTCGTCGCCTGCGCCAAGCTGCAGTCTGCGTATTATCTCGGAAGGCGGCGACTCGACCCGGTCGGCCACAGGACAGCCGACGGAACATTTCCTGCATTGATAGCAGGTGCTCAGATCGACATCCGCCTTTTCCCGCACAATCTTCAGAAGGTCTCCCGGGGCTTTCTGTTTTGAAATTCTTGTCGTCATTTTCTACACTCTCTCATTTTTAAACTACCACTCGTCCGATTCCATCTCAGCGGTGCCTGACAGTTTCGCCGGGGCGACCTTCCGGTAGACCGCGCCGGGCCGCCTGTGCTTGCCGTCGACGGTGAGCAGGCCATCCACCCTGATCCCGAACAAACGCTCATTCTCCTGGAGATACGGCAGGATGGTCTCCCAGTCCTGATCGGTCATCCTGAAGAAATTGCCGCCGTTGAGCTGCTGCCTGACAAGGTACCTGTGAGGGTCACGTACATAGATCGCACCGCCTGAGGCCAGAGAGAACAGGTTGCCGCCGGGGTAGGGCTCCTTGAGATCGACCACGTTTCCTTCATCGTCAAGCGTGATGGCGTTGAGAACGACAAAACCACCTCCCGCGAATGGGTCACCCGCCATAAAGGACTCCGCGAGGAAGTCAAGGCATGTGCCGTTGATCACCACTCTCGGTCTGCCCACGGAATTTATAAGAGGACGGCCGGCGGCATTACCGAGCACAAAAATGGAACCGCCTTTCGCACCGTACAGAAAGGTCTGCCCAACGTCACCATGGATGACAAGCTTGCCGGACTTGATGATCTGCCCCAACTGGTCCTGGGCGTTGCCGTGGACGGTGATCGTCAGACCATCTATGCCGGAGGCAAGGTAATCACCATCACTGTCGTACACGTCGATCGTGACATCACCGGTATGCGGCCCCAGACCGCAGCCGGTAAAACGCTGGCCCGCGCAGTTATAGACGATGAAATGCTTCCAGCCCTTCACGTAGGCATCCACCAGGAGCGTGGAATTACAATCATTCCCTTCCGGCGGGAAACCGAGCGTATCGATTATCAAAGTCGTCTCGCCCTCCCGCGGTCCCCTCAACTGTCCCCTGGTATCGTAATTGATAAGCCGGAATTCGGCTGTCGATGTCCCCTCTCCGATCAGAGGCATTTTGGAGAACAACTGGCGCAAAGCACTGCGAACGATCTGGAGGATGTGTTTGCGCTTTTTCGTGCCCGCGGCATACCGTCGGTCGTTGAGAAACGTCATCACTTCAATGGCCCCGGCAAACTGGTTAGAATCCCTCGCCTGGGAAATGACCGCCTCGCATGCACGAGCGACATCCGGCAGAGACCACCCGGCAATGCTGCCCGTGAAATAGCGAAAGAGGCCCTCGCTTCCGGTATCGAAATGTTCTCTTATACCTGCCGCGATCTTATCGCCATTCTTTCCGGACAGCATAATTTCTTCCGACAGATTGCCGATTTCGGCCCCGGAAGGCAGCCTTACGGGAACGCCGAACTTATCGGTACAATGAAGACCGTATTTGCCCGACCCGTTCTTTTCGACAGTGAATATAAAGGAACCGCCGTCCGTCGAACTGCCGCCGCGGGCATTCCAGTATTTGTCCGCAATGGGGCAGATACGGCCGTCTTCCTGGGACATGCTGTGCAGTGTCGCATCGATCGCCTGTTTTTCGGAACATATCAGACCGACCTGTACTTCACCGTCAGCAAAGGCGAAGACCTGCGGGCGGAGCATGGAGGTATCGGTGATCCCCATGAGCTGGAATTTATCGGCCCCAGCAAGGGTGCGGGCGATGATGAAGAACCAGGGCCCGTCCGGCGAGGCATGGATGTGTGTCGCCTGGATTGCGCGGTAGATGGCCTGTTTCTCTCCCGGCAGTCTGTCGAAATCCAATTCCGTGGTAGGCGCAAGGGCCTCGATGATATATTCAAGCGGATACCCATATGTCCTGCTCAGCAGGTCAAAGATCTGGATCGAGACCTCGGTATCGGTCAGGAACTGGGGGTAGATATGCCGCTGGGCAAGGTATTCACACACGGAGCTGTAGTTTGCAAAATCACCGTTATGGACAAGCGCGGTATTGATAGCACCGAAGGGATGCGCACCGCCCGGGTGCCAGACCCGCCCCTTGGTGGGGAAACGCTGGTGGGCGATCCAGACATGCGCCTTGAGATCGTCGATCTTGTAATAATCGGTGATCGACTCCGCAAACCCGACCACTTTCAGGATCATGATATTTTTGCCGTAGGACATGACGAAGGCCTTTTTATCACCCAGCGAAGCGTAGTATTCCTGGTTCAGCTTGACAGCCTGCTGACTCAGGAACTCACCTTCCGCATATTCACGTGTCAGTTGGCCCAGTTCATTCTTTGCAATGAAACTGTCCAGGGCCTCCGGCTTGACCCGGACAAAATAGCGCATGACATCGGGGGGCCTGGCCTCCAGCGAAGGGATAGCCGTCCAGTCTTCAACCGTATCCAGCCTGCAGGAGGTCTCGACCTTAAAATAAGGAGTGATATATTTCTCTTCGAGCTGCCCCTGGACAGTGTTGTCCAGGAACGCGACGTGCATCATATAATAGTCGTTCAGGACCTCGCGCGTGACCCCGAGCTGCTCCGGTATAAAACCTACCGCGGCGATCCCGCCTCCCTTGCCGTTGCCGCGGTTATGCATCTGCCGTGACGGCTCATGGATATGGCGGGCGGCAACCGGCTCCGTGGCGCAAAAACCGACCACTCCGCAGCCGCCCTCTTCTTCACCTTTATAGGACGCAGGGTAAGGTACACGCAGCTCTTCGATAAGCCGCTGTCGGGAACGTAAGATTTTTTCGATAATCCCGCTTCTCATATATGGGTCTCCACATCATTGGTATAATCAAGGTGCATCAGAAGATCGGTACGCCCCCGCAATTCACTGACGCTGCGCATGCCAAACCGTTTCAATATGGCAACCAGCTCTTTCCGCCAGGCACTGTACAGATTGATGATCCGCTGTGTCCCCCATTCAAGGTCCACATCCGACGCAAGTTCGGCATCGGTGGTCGCGATGCCGCGCGGGCAGCCGCGACCGCTTTCGCAGCGTGAACATCTTATACACCCCAGCGCGACCAGTTCGGAAGTACCCACGACAACACCATCGGCCCCCAGCGCGATCGCTTTCGCGATGTCGTGGGGCGTCCGCAGCCCGCCGCTGGCTATCAGCGTGACCTTGTCACGGATGCCTTCATCGGTGAGGAACCGGTGGACCTTCACGATGCCGTATTCGATGGGCATCGCGATGTTCTTCTTGGCTATGTCGGGCGCGGCCCCTGTGCCGCCGTATCCGCCATCGAGATGCACGATATGGGTGCCCGCGGAGTAGCTGCCCACGGCGACCATATCCACGTCGTTGGGCGTGGAAACCTTGGTGGCGATCAAGGTTTGCCGGTTTATGTGCTTGATCCAGTCCATGTGCTTCTGGTGGTCTTCGATTGAGTAAACACTATGAAAGGGAAATGGCGAAAAAAGCGAGATACCCAGGACCGTCTCACGCATCCTCGCGACTGCCGGGGTTACCTTATCTGCCAGCAGGTGGCCGCCAAGACCCGGTTTGGCGCCCTGTGCGTACTTGAACTCGACAATGCGGACACGCTGGATCGTCTCTTCGCGGACACCGAAAAGACCGGTGGCTATCTGCGTGATGACGTGGTCGTCGTAGGGCTTCATGCGCTCCATGTAGCCGCCTTCACCGGTACAGGTAAAGGTATTGAAGGCGACGGCGGCGCGGGCCTTGGAAAGCTGGACAACGTTGCTGACGGAACCAAAGGACATGCCCCCTCCATACCACGGGACATCGATCTTCACCTGCGGCCGGCCGTCACCGCGCCTGTTGAGGACGATGCTGGTGTCTATCTCATCGTCGAGCAAATCAACGGGTGGTTTTTCAGGGAACCTGAACCGCAGGCGGTCAAAACCGCCGCCTGAAGCACCGGTCTCATACTCGTAGCCGTATTCCGGTGCCGGCGGCTCCCCGGTCTCGGCCATCCTCCAGGTAGCCATCAACATGTCCGGCGTCCAACGATAGTCACCCATCGCCTTCAACATCGGATTCTCGACCATTTGCAGCGCCTTGTTCGGACACAGGTCTATGCAGTAATGATCTGTCTTCCGGCAGGAAGGACCGATGCAGACATTCAGGTGCGGGGCTGAAAACAGTTTATAACCGGGCTTCAGCACGTGCACCCCATTGGGGCAAACCCGGGCGCACCTGCCGCAAAGCGTACAGTCGCTGCTGCGGCGAATGATGTACTTGGCTATCTCGTTGCGATAGCGCGGGGGTGCAGGCCTTACTTCACGAGCGACCTCAGCCTGCGGCACCAGCGTTTTCGCCGTGTTTTCGGGCAGAATTTCTTTAAGCGCTGATTCTCTTGCCAAAGAGCCTTCCAAAGGTCTCCTCCTCTATGTCTTCAAAGAACAATGCACGGCCGGTCTCGCCGCGCAGGCGTCTGGCCTCCCGCATTCCCATTGCCCCCATAACCTCGATCAACTGGTCGTGCCAGACCGCGATAAGGTTGGTCATGCGTCCGGCCCCATATTCTGCGGTGATACTTTCGATCTTTGCCGGACAGTCAAAACCATCGCGGCAGCTTTTGCAGAAACGGCATTCAAGACCGATCAGCAGAGGCATATTGATGGCTATCGCATCAGCGCCGCAAATGATCTCTTTCGCCATATGTTCCGCCAGGGCGATGCCTCCTCCTGCGATAATGGTCACTTCGTCCCGGATACCGTCTTTTACCAGAGCAGTGTGGATGTGCCGTGTCATGTCTTTTATAAACTTCGGTTTTTCCACTCCTGTCTGGTTGCCGTTGATATCGGACACGATGTGGATCGCCTCGATAGCGGGATTACGGGCAAGCTCTATAGATCTGCCTTCGCCGCGGGAGTCCAGTTCAACCCTCACCGCGACCACCAGACGTGGATTGACGGCCTTGATCTCTTTTATCCGGTCCTCGATCCCATTACCATCGGCGATCTCGATCAGTCGCAGCTTTCCGAGTATCTCCGGCGTCGGCAGAGAGGCATCCTTTCCAACGTAGAAGGCTATGTTCGACAGATGCTTCTCCTTATACGTTCCCAGGAGGTCATGTCGCTCCCAATCGACGATCACCATCGTGCCGGTATTAACTGCAGCGGCCAGCAGCATGGGCGTGAGACTGGGGAAATGATACTCCTCGGGGAACATGTCGATTACTATCGGGACCGGCAGGTCCACGAGCGGCGGCAGCACGGTGGTCAGTTCATTGTTTTCAAATGAAAGCAATTTTGGTTTCCTTCCGATATCAACGGAAGTGCTTATATATTCACGCCCGTGGATACCATCGCGGGTGGGTCGGACGATCTCCGACATATCGGTCCACATGGAATCAAAACCGGAGCCTGTAAATTTACCCCGGTAGCCGGCGCCGGAAACCGGAATGCCAGCCGTCTCGGCCTGGTTCCATGTCGTCAGGATTATATCGGGCGTATAATACCCGTTGCCCATGCGTTCATACTGGGGATTCACCGTCAAGGCCAAAAGGCCTTTCGTGCACTTCTGTACACAGGAGAAACAGCCCATGCACTCGAAGAACATTGCGCTGAATTCTTCAAGGTCCTTAATATATTGCATCTCCTGCCGGTATCGGTCATACACGCAGGCCTTTTTCACGCAATTGTGGCACCGGGCGCAGTCCTCGCGCCAATCGACGATCCCGAACTTGCCTGTCTTCGGCAATCTCGGCGGGATCTTTTTCGTGTCTATGTGATATTTCTTCGGCATTTCCTTTCGCCTCAATTATTTCGATACAGCCGCCAATAGCTCGCTTACCTTCGACTCGCTGCCGCCGGAGAGAATATGGACACCTCTCAGTCCCGGAAGGCCCTTGAGTTTACCGATAATTTCGGCGGCGATTTTAATGCCCTCTTTTTCCTGTGCCCCGGCATCGCCTGCTGCCGTCAGCCGGTTGATGATGTTTTCAGGAATAATGAAATCGGTATGCGTATCGGTCAATTCTCTGGCATGGGCGGCACTCCTGAGGGGCAGTACGCCGGCAAGTATCGCGGTCCTGTCGGCAAGCCTCTCGCTGCGGACGGCCTCCAGCCAAACCTTGAAGTCATCGACATCAAATATGGACTGAGTCTGGATAAAATCAGCGCCGGCGCTCACTTTTTTCCCAAGCCGCAGAATATTCAATTCAAGGGGCTTTAAATTCGGGTTGGCCACGGCACCCACGAGCATGCCGAAATCCCCCTGGATCTTCGTGCCGTCCAGCAACTGCCCCTCATTCATCTTCCTGACGATATCTATCAGTTGGATGGAATCAACGTCGAAGACATTGGCCGATTCACTGCAGCCGATGAGGGTCTGGTGAAAACCGGTAAGGCACAACACATTCTTGATACCGAGATAAGCCGCTCCGAGCAGATCGGATTGGAGTGCGATGCGGTTGCGGTCTCTCGTTATTATCTGAAACACCGGTTCGATGCCGGCCTGGCTTAAAGCCAGAGACCCGGCCAGGCTTGACATGGACACACCGTAGTGATTATCGCCCACATTCACCGCCGTCACCCCGCCGAACATTTTGGGATCGACCGTCAAGGCGGCGGCGGCCACCGGCAAATACTCGGCGGTGAAAATAAATTCTTTGCCGCCGATCTTAACTGCCAACTTGCTGTCAGGTTTCATACCCTGCACTCCTTGTCGAATAACTATTGGCCCCGTGATGCCTGCAGATCCGGGGCGCTCTGTACCATTGTCTTTATCTGAAGCCGGAAATCTTCCAATCTGCGGACAGCCCCTGCCATCCCTTCTTCGTCGATCTGGATCACCTTGACCCGCCCTTTCCCCAGCCCGGCTTCCTGCAGCAGTTCGTCGACGGCCTGCGCCCGTTTCCTGGAACGCAGATTCCCTTCCATGTAACGGCACTCACCTTCCTTGCACATCATGATGACAGCTCCGTCCGCGCCGGTGTCAAAGGCCTTGGTGAGGTACAGAATGTCCAGCTTTCCGGAACAGGGCAGGGGGATTGCCTTTATCTCGCCGGTTTGGCGGGAATAGCTCCGCATCAGTTCTTCCTGATCGCAGCTTGTCGCGCAATAGAAGAGATATATTTTAGGAATTTGATCGTTCAACTCTGCACCTTTACCTGTTTTTTTTCAAACCGCTTCCCACCAGTTTATCTGCCGCCTCTCCGACCACCTGCTTTCGTTCACGAAACGGGTGATGATCTTGCGGTATTGCAGGGAAGATTCAACGATCTTCTTAAAGTTCGTGATGATCCTTTTCCCCTGATCGGAAAAGCTTTCCAGGATCTTCCTGCCGTCACGGATTATCTTATTCACATCGATCCCTTTTTTGTCCCTCATCCATGCCTCCACCATCTCCGGTGTCACTTCTATATGGAACTGGAGGCCGTAGGCGCTGTGCCCTACCCTGAATGCCTGGTTCCCGCAGATCCGGCCCTTTGCAAGAAGGACACCGTCGTCAGGAATGTCGAAGGTGTCCTCGTGCCATTGGAAAACGGTCATACGCTGAGGATTCCCCCTGAAGAGAGGGTCTTTCAATCCCTCCTGGGTCTTTGCAACGGTGAACCATCCTATCTCTCTTTTTGGCGACCTTGTTATCCGAGCACCGCATGTCTTCGCCAAAAGCTGGGCCCCGAGGCAGATGCCAAGGACCGGAACTTCGTCGATAAGGGCGCGCCGGACGAAAGATTCTTCATCTTTCAGGAAAGGATAGGCCTCTTCCTCGTAAACATTCATAGGCCCGCCCATGATCACTATCCCCCCTATATCATCGAGGTCATGCGGGAGTACCGCTCCGCATGAAAGGTCCGTGATCTGGATATCCCATCCGTCTGCGGCGAATAGTTCCGCAATATATCCCGGTCCTTCCTGTTCAACGTGTTTCACTACAAGCAATCTCTTTTCCATGTTCTCCCTCCTTCCCTGATGCCCCCGCAAGAAGCGGGGGCATCAGGGGGGATTGGGGGTGGTCGGTCTATTTCAATATAGCTTCGTCACCCTGGCAGTATTTCCTGAGATACTCGAGCTGGTAGCGGAGCTTCTGGAACCCGTCTCTCAGGCCGTTGTCGCCATGATCGCTTTCCCAGAGCATTTGAATATCCCTGAGGGATTCGATGGCACTCGATACAATGCCGCCAAGGGCGGTATCTCCCATTTTTTCTTTTTCCCCGTCGAGAACACTGAGCGGAATGACCTTCACAATGGGGAAATGTCTTAAACTGTATAAACCTGCCATATGCACCTCACTCCAAGGCTGTTAAGGCTTAATTAGTCCAAGACGTTGACTTGTTTATGAACGGCTTTGTTCGTGTTTTTTGAAAACCCCTCTGAGGTCGTTGAGGGATCGGCACGTCGATGTGCAATCCTATTATAATGCAACATAGAGTAATTTACAAGAAAATATTTAGGGTTAACAGAGAGAAAGTTCCAAAGTTCCAGGTTCAATGTTCCAGAAAAAAACGGAAAAACATAAAGAAACATTTTTCTAAAGATAACCCCTGAAACCTGGAACTTTGGAACCTGGAGCCTTTCTATTCAAGCACCGTATAGGCGTTCTCGTGGTGCTGAGTCAGGTCGAGGCCTATGATCTCTTCCTTTTCCTTCACGCGCACCTTCATGACAAGGTCGATGGCCTTGTAGATGATGAAGCTCGCGGCGAAGCTGTAGACGAGGGTCACGCCTGCGGCAGCAAGTTGGATGAGGAACTGTTTGGGGTTGCCGAAAAACAGCCCGTCGGGCCCCGCGGGATTGACCGCCTTTGATGCGAACAGACCGGCCGCCAGGGTACCCCATATGCCCCCAACGCAATGGACACCGAAGACATCGAGAGCATCATCATAACCAAGCTTCGGTTTGATGTATGCCACGGCAACATAGCAGAAGACACTGACAAGGACACCTATGATGATAGCTGAAGAGGCGCTCACGTACCCGGCGGCCGGCGTGATCGCCGCAAGGCCGCCCACTGCTCCCGTAACCGTTCCAAGCACGGTGGGCTTCTTGTTGAATATCCAGTCGAGAAGCGCCCAGCTCAATCCCGCCGCGGCCCCTGCCGTGTTGGTCACGACGAAGGCGTTGACAGCCAATGCGTTCGCTCCCAGTGAACTGCCGGCGTTGAACCCAAACCATCCGAACCACAAAAGGCCCGTGCCAAGGATGGTAAAGGGGAGGTTGTGGGGAAGGATCGCCTTGCTCCCGCCGTTGCGCTTGCCGATAAAGATCGCCGTCATGAGCGCGGCAATGCCGGCATTGATGTGCACAACGATGCCTCCCGCGAAATCTATCACTCCCAGTTCCTTCAGCCACCCGCCAGCACCCCACACCCAGTGGCAGACAGGGTCATAAACGAATGTGGCCCACAATACCGTAAAGATCAGGAAAGCAGAAAACTTCATCCTTTCGGCAAATGCCCCTATGATGAGCGCCGGCGTGATGATCGCGAACATCATCTGGAACGCCATGAACAATTGATGTGGTATCGTAGCAGCATAATCCGTATAAGGGGCAAATCCCACACCGCTTAACCCTATCCACCGGAGATCTCCCCAGAAACCCTTTCCGGGAGCGAAGGACAGACTGTAGCCGAAAAGGACCCACTGAATACTGATAACGCACAGGATCACGATGCACTGCATAAGCACGCCGAGCACGTTCTTGCGTCCCACCATGCCCCCGTAAAAAAAAGCCAGGCCCGGTGTCATGAACATGACAAGGGCAGTGGATATAAGCATCCACGCGGTATCACCGGTGTCGATCACCCCCGGGCTGTACAGTGCAACCTCAGTTTGCTGCTGCCCCTGCGTCCCACTCACAGACTGGCCGAAGACAAGAACAGCGCAACCGACAAACATAAACACCATGATCAAAACTGCGATCTTTTTCATAAAGATACTCCTTTTACTGGATTGAACGGGCACCACCGACCGATACACCGGTGTCTGCCTCGCAACTTCAACAAAAACCCTCCCAGTCCCTCATCGATTCTCCAGGGCCTTGGAAATGGGGCAGCCCTCCCCCGCTTTCTCCTCAAATCCTGCCAGCGGGCAAGAAAGACGTATACAAAAAACCACAATGATATATTAAGCTTGGCTCCGGAACGCCTGTGTTGGAGCATAAAAAAGACGTCCCCGTTCACGGGAACGCCTTTGTGTGCAGCACACCGATGTGCTTTTCATCTACAAAGAAAAAAAGCACCGTATCGGTAACTAATGAAGACGGATCATGGGTTATGGGAGAAGAAACGGCTTGAACCGCTTGAACGTTAAGAGCAGGACCGTTTCACAAACACTCAAACTGTTCTTACTATTACCCATAACCTATCACCTATTACCTGTTTTGTTACCCTATCGCCACGCCTCCCCTCTCCTCAGTCCTTATACGGACGCATTCTGCAAGGTCAAGAACGAATATCTTGCCGTCGCCCGTCTCACCCGTCTGGGCGCCCTTTATTATGGCGCTTATCGTCTTCTCCGCAAAATCCTCATTGACCGCAATTTCGAGACGTATCTTTCTCAGGAGGTTGCCCATCTCCTTCACCCCGCGGTACACCTCGGTGACGCCCATCTGCCTGCCGTGGCCCAGGACCTCGTTCACGGTTATGAGATACACTTCCTGCTTGTAAAGCTCCTGTTTCACGGACTCAAGCCTGTCGGGTTGTATGATCGCTATAATAAGTTTCATGATATGTTCCTCCCTCCTCTATTCGAGCACTGTATAGGCGTTCTCGTGGTGCTGGGTCAGGTCGAGGCCTACGATCTCGTCCTTTTCCTTCACGCGCACCTTCATGACAAGGTCGATGGCCTTGTAGATGATGAAGCTCGCGGCGAAGCTGTAGGCGGCCGTCGCGGCGACCGCGATGACCTGCACGAGCAGCTGTTTGGGGTTCCCGAAGAAAAGCCCGTCGGCCCCCGCGGGGTTGACCGCCTTCGAGGCAAAGAGCCCGGTTGCTACGGCACCCCAGATCCCCCCGACACAGTGTACGCCGAAGACATCAAGGGCATCGTCGTAACCGAGTTTCGGCTTGATGTAGGCCACAACAAAGTAACAGAGAACACTGACCAGCACACCTATGGCGATGGCCGACAACGCGCTCACGAAACCGGCCGCCGGGGTTATTGCAACAAGGCCTGCCACGGCGCCTGTCGCCATGCCGAGCATGGTCGGCTTTTTATTGAAGATCCAGTCTATGAGAGCCCACGTCAACCCTGCGGCCGCCGCGGCGGTGTTCGTCACAATAAAGGCGTTCACGGCGATATCGTTTGCCCCCAGGGAACTGCCCGCGTTGAACCCGAACCATCCGAACCACAAAAGGGCTGTGCCGAGAATGGTAAAGGGAAGGTTGTGGGGAAGTATCGCCTTGCCGGCGGCCCCTTTTCTTTTGCCGATAAAGATGGCAGTCATCAACGCGGCGATACCGGCGTTTATGTGGACAACGGTGCCCCCGGCAAAATCGAGGGCCCCCAGTTCCTTGAGCCATCCGCCCACGCCCCACACCCAGTGACAGACAGGATCATAGACAAATGTCGCCCAGAGGACCATGAAAACAACAAATGCCGAGAATTTCATCCGCTCCGCGAACGCCCCGATGATGAGAGCCGGAGTGATGATGGCAAACATCATCTGAAAGACCATGAACAACTGATGCGGGATCGTCGCGGCATAGTCCGCGTAGGGGGCAAAACCGACACCCTTGAGGCCCGCCCACTCGAGACTTCCCCAGAAACCCTTTCCAGGCGCGAAGGACAGGCTGTAGCCGTAAAGGACCCACTGGACACTGATGAGACAGAGGATCGTGAAGCATTGCATGAGGATACCCAGCACGTTCTTGCGCCCCACCATACCCCCGTAAAAGAATGCCAGACCCGGGGTCATGAGCATGACAAGGGCGGTGGCAACAATAAGCCACGCCGTATCGCCTGTGTCGGCCTTCAGCGGGGCCTGCGCAGCGGGCGCGGACGGTGCGGCCCCTTCCCGGACCGCTCCCCCGGCAACCGACGGGGCATCCTGTGCAAGTGCATGCAGGGCCAGGGCCGGCATCCCAAGGAAACAAACAAGCAACAGCGTGACAAAAAACCTCTTCATCTTACACCTCCTGGATAAAATAACGAAGGCGTCTTGAACCGGCTTCGGTCAAGACGCCTTCGTCTGGCAACCAAAAAAGGAAATGGCGCCCTGAAGATCCTTCAGAACGCCATTGTTAATTTCACATCGCTGTGACTGCTCAATTCAGCGAGCAGTAATACTCTATAAAGTTAAAACCCCCATGGTCTGGTAACCCCTGATCATTAAAAACGCGCTCCCGGGGTCACCATCGATGCCGTTGTGAGGGCCAGGCCTGCCAGGAAACTGACCACGAACATTATGACTATTGTCGCGACGATCACCACAACGAAATAGACCATCCTTTTCTCAGGGGGTGTTTCCATCATCAGAGGGAGACCCAGGTAGAGAAGATAGAGATTATAGATGACCGCGATCCAGCTGATGAATGCCAGGCCGGGAATGATATTAAGTATGCTGATGATCCAGTACGGGGTATTGGAAAACACAACCGCTTTCATGGCACCCGTCAGGTTCTTTTTCGAGTCAAAGCTCGGGGCAAGGGCATCGGCAACAAAAGCAACGACAAAAAGACCGACAAGAGAGAGAACATACGACAGAATGAGGTGGATAATGCCGCTGACAATGGGCTGTCTCCAGTGGCCGAAAAAGGGTACATTATAGCCGATGATGGCGAGTCCGATGAATGACGCAATCGGGGGAATGGCAGCAAGTATCGCGGCGTAAGAGGTAAAGAGCTCCTGTATGGTGACCTGTTCGCCCTTGATGATCTCCCATGTTTCCTTGGGTTTAAACATGATGCTCTTTGCACGTTCCACCAGATTCATAAATCCTCCTTGTTGTAGGTTATTGCGTTCTTTTTCTTTGTGTTGAGCGTATGGTCATTATTTACCACATCCCGCAAATACTGTCCAAAGTATTTAAGAACGGCCGGTTTTTTTCTTCCCGGCGACGAAACCAAACGCCATGACAACGGCGACATATGCCGTCACGGGCCACAGCGGATGGACAACCCTGTGCATCCCGGTGAAGAAAGAGAGAACCATTATCACGACGGTGCCGAAAAGCGCAAGGAACGCATACACGCTCCCTATCCCCTTAAGAAACCATCCCGCGAAGACTATGTAAACGATTGCGCTCAAAAAAACGGCAAGCCAGGTGACCTCCCGCAGGATCTCCCTGACAAAGAACCCGAGGACAAGGGAGAACCCCCCTATTGCAAGAGTGGTCAGACGCGATATCATCAGGACCTTCCTGTCGTTTTCGATCCCCAGGAAAGGCACGATATAGCCCTTCACAGCAAGCGTGGTCGCCCCCATCAGAAAAGGGGAACCGGAGCTCATGAGCGGCGCCCACATGCTGATGAGGAAAAAGACAGCGATATAGGGAGGCACGATGGCGATAAGCGCAGGAAGCGCGGCAAGGGAATTGATCTCGGGAAAACGGTACTTCGCTATGATACCGCAAAGCGCCGCCATGACCACCACGGGGATGGCGATGAGATTGCCGATGATGATGCCCCGTTTCCCGTCGGTAAGGGTTTTTGCCGACGACGCCGTATTGATGACGGGCTGGGCGAGAACGCCGAGGGTGAAGTTGATGAAGGCCCAGCTCATTGCCTGGACCGCGCCGAGGTCGCCAAATACGGTGAAAGAATGACCGTCGCCCGCCATGGCCCCAAGTCCTCCCGTCGAAAAGATGACATAGAAACCGCCCAGGAAGATACCGAAAACTATGGCGCCGATGTGGATAAGATTCGTGTAGGCTGTGGCGACAAAACCGCCCATGACATTGTAGAGGGTGAAGACAACGGCCGTGAGCACCATCCCTTCCCTGAATGAGACCGTGCCCTTCATCAGGACCGACAATATGGCCCCGCCGCCGACGATCTGCATCGTCACCACCCAGATCGAAAAGGCCAGCTGGAGGACACCTGCCGCCTTCGTCGTCCTTTTGTCATAGAGTCCGCCCACTACATCCAGGATGGAGTATGTCTTTTTGCCGGACAGGATCCGGCCAAGGAGCGCGGCGGTCACGAACATGGCGACCCAGATGCCCGCCTGGAACCACAGGGCGCTCATGCCGTGGATAAAAGAACCCTGGGCCATCCCGACGATGGAAACTCCCCCGATCCACGTGCCCGCGATGAGCACCGAGATAAAGGGCACGGAAAGCTCCCGGGAAGCGATAAGGTACGCGTCCGAGGACCTTGAGCGCCTGGTCACAAAGATCCCGGTGAGCCACAGGATGCAGATGTAAGCCGCTATAGCAAAGAGATAGAGGCCTTTCATGCCTTTTTATTTCTTCCGGAAGAACTCATCGAGCCGCTGTTTGAAGAGCGGTTTCGACGCAAAGTCCGCCACGTATTGTCTCTCCCTGTCAAGATGGGACTCAAGGCCGAAGAAGAGAGAGCGGTTGACGAGGTCCTTGAAATTCCCGACAGTTTCCATGGGGAGAGCCTTGAGCGTTCCGATAAGCTCGCCAAGCTTTGCTTCAACCTCGCCGTCATCGCACACCACGTTTACGAGCCCGAGCTGTCTTGCCTCGTCCATGGTGATATTGCGGGAAAAAAAGTACATCTCGTTGAAAAGCTTCGCTCCCACGAGACGGGGCAGAAAAATGCTCCCCCCGCCGTCCGGCGTCAGGCCAATACGCCGGTACCCCATGTTCATGATCGTTTTCTTTGTCGCGATCGAAAGGTCACAGGCAAGGGCAAGACCTATCCCGGCCCCCACGGCCACACCTTCGATGACGGCTATGACGATCGCCGGGATGTTGCGAATCATTTTTATGCTCTCGTGGAGGACGGCCGCCTCCGCGTCAATGAGCGCTTCGGCGTCCTGCGCCTCCTTGAAGGCCATTATATCTCCGCCGGAGCAAAAAGCCCCGCCCGAACCGCGGATGACAACAAAGGGAGCCTTTTCCCTGGCGGCGTTCTTCATCGCCCCGTAAAGACCCTTGAGCAGATCGAAATCCATTGCGTTCTTCCTGTCCGGCCTGTTCAGCGTGATCGTGAAAACATCGTCTTTCAATGACTCCAGCACAACTGCCATATTTTTCTTCCTCCTTGTGATATATATACGTTCATACCTCGAAGACCGTCCCTACCGATGCGTAGAAATATCGCTCGCCGAACTCATCCGCAAGTCGCGACGCGACGGCAATACCGGTGCAGTGACATACCCCTATTGCACCGACATCCATCTCCTTCACCCTCTTTACAGAGACATCCACTGCGTCCGCCGGGAGAAAGCCCCAGTGCGTGCCGCCGATCAGGGCACAGACCGGCGCGCCGGGGAAGTGCCCGCGCACATATTCCAGCGTATTGACGGTCCCCGCGTGGGCACACCCGAGTACGACCACGAGGCCCTTTTCGGTGGTGATGACAAGAGCCCCGTCGTCCGGTACCTCGTCGGGTGCATATTCCTCTCCTCTTTTCACATGGAGGCGGACATCCCCCACCTCGTAGGAGGTGAACCTGGGCACCTCACCGGTGAAGTACACCCCGTCGTCGATCTCGCTGAATCCCCTGTCCAGGCGAAAATTGCCGCCCGCCGCCACGAGGGCCTCACGCCTGTGTGGTATGCCGATATACCGCACCAGCGCCTTTCCTCTTTCCTGTGATATGGCGTATTTATCATCAAAGATCGCGGGGTGGGCATGGACATCGACGGGCCCGGTTATACCCAGGACGTCCCTGAGACCTCCCGTATGGTCGTAATGCCCGTGGCTCACAATGATCTTTTTGATCCTGCGGAGATCTTTCCCGAACGTAAGGGCATTGGGGAGAAGGCCGACCCCCGAACCGGTATCGAAGAGACAGTCCCCCTTGTCCGTTTCAATATACACGGAAAGACCGTGTTCCCCTATACCCCGGAGATTGCCCACCGTATTTTCACAAAGTATGGTAAGTCGCAGGTGCTTCTGGTTGCTCATCGAGCTGCACTCCCTTGCTTTTTTCTGACATTTCTCAATGATTAAACATATCCTGCCATTTTTCAAGCGAAAAACCTTTACTTTATCACCTTGTGAAAAAGAACCCTGCAATCTGATAACCACATTTTTTATAAGGTTAACTGACAGGAGCTCAGAGAGGGGCAAAATTACTTGCCATGTGACAAAAAACCCTTGATATTCATACTTTTTATCTTGACATAAATTTCTCCTGAAATATAATATTAGTCTTATAAAATTTTTCACAATTGAGTTTTTTAGAAGTCACAAAATGACGAAAAGGAGAGGGCCGTTATGAAGTTAGAGGGCAAAAACGCAATTGTAACGGGTGGTGGCAGAGGTGTTGGGCGCGCTATCAGTATCGCTTTCGCCCAGGAAGGCGCCAACGTGGTCATCAACTACGCCGGCAATCAGAAAGCAGCCGACGAAGTTGTTGAGATCATCAAGGGGATGGGCAGAAAGGCTGTCGCCGTAAAGGGCGACGTAGGACAGGAAGCCGACGCGCAGAGGATCGTTGAGACCTGCGGAGAGAGTTTCGGCTCCGTGCATATCATCATCAACAACGCCGGTATCTCAAAACCATCCATGATGCACAAAATGAGCGTGGAGACCTGGGATGAGGTCGTAAACGTCCAGATGAGAGGCCCCTGGCTCATGGCAAAGGCCGCCTCGAAATATTTCATGCAGCAGAACTACGGCAGGATCGTCAATGTCACCTCCGTTGCCGGTGTCGTCGGCACGATCGGCCAGATCAACTACAGCGCCGCCAAAGGCGGGGTGATCTCCATGACCAAGTCAATGGCCCGGGAGCTCGCGAAATTCAATGTCACCGCCAATGTCATCTCCCTCGGCATCGTCACCACAGAGATGACCCATACCATATCGACCGACGAAAAGCTCAAAGAGATCTATACAAAACGCATCCTCCTCGGAAGGTATGCGGACCCTGAAGATGTAGCACCAGCCTTTGTATTTTTCGCTTCCGATGACGCCCGCTACATCACGGGCCAGCTGCTGTGCGTGGACGGCGGTTACGGAATGACGTAAGATCCGAGGGAGGTGATCAACTTTCACTCAAATATATAAGGAGGTGTCGTAATGGCTGATGTACCGAAAACAATAAAACAATGGCAGATGGTACAACCGACTGTATTCAACAGAGAGACAAAAGAGACCACACCCGGCAAACTGGAAAAGGCAGAGATCCCTGTTCCCGAACTAAAGGCAGGAGAAGTGCTGGTAGAGATCGCCGGCACCGTCATCGCCGGTGAGGCCGCATGGATCGGCAAAGAGGTCATCATCCCGGCCGTTATGCCTTGCAGGCAGTGCATCCTTTGCAAGACCGGCAGGGGCAACAGGTGTCTCGCACAGAAAATGCCCGGCAACTCCATCGGAGTATATGGCGGCTTTGCCAGCCACATCGTCGTCCCCACTATCGACCTTTGCCTGGTTCAGGACAAGAAGGGCTATGCCCTCGAGCAGCTCGCCGTCGTCGCAGACGCGGTCACAACTCCCTATCAGGCATGCAAGAGAGCAGACCTTCAGCCTGGCGACAATGTCATCATTATCGGCGCAACCGGCGGCGTGGGCGTGTACATGGCTCAGACCGTAAAGGCCCTCGGCGCCAAGACGGTCATAGGTATCGCCAGGAACCCTGACAAACTGAAAAGGGCGCTTGACTATGGCTGCGACTATGTCATCAGCACCCTCGACAAAACAAACAAGGATGTCGTCGGCGAATGGAGAAACATATGTAAATCCAACGGGCTTGCCAATACAGGCTGGAAGATCTTCGAGGTCACCGGCTCCAAGGCCGGCCAGGAACTGGCACTCGACCTGCTCTCCTTCGTAGGCAAACTCATCCTCGTCGGCTTCGGCATGGCGAAGAGCGAGTACATGTTCTCAAAACTGATGGCCTTCGACGCCGAAGTCATCGGCACCTGGGGCTGTCTGCCTGAGTACTACCCGATCGTCCTCGACATGGTCCTCAGCAAAAAGATCCAGATAGATCCTTTCGTTGAAGTGCGGCCCATGAGCACCATCGCGGCAACCTTTGAAGAGATCCACAAGGCAGGTTCACCTGCGAAACGCGTTGTCTTGAAACCTGATTTTTAAGGTTCTACACAAAAACTTTTAGGAGGAAAAGTATGGGATTAGAATGGATGCCAAGAGAACATGGTAAGAAAGATCATTCCAGGCATGGTACACAGCATTGGGGAACGGAAGCCCCCAGCGTAGTGTACGAAAAAAGACCCCTGACAGACCCGAAGGGCAATGTAATTCCGGGTCTTTTCAACGCATGGATCAGGCTCAACAACCCCGCCCAGTATAACTCATACACCACTGAGATGGTAAAGGGCGTCATCGCCGGTTTCGAGAATTCCTCTACAGACCGCGAAGTGGTTGCCGTTGTTTTCACCGGTACCGGGCCCAATGCCTTCTGCACCGGCGGCAACACGAAAGAATATTCAGAATATTACAGCAAGAGGCCGGAAGAGTACGGTTCATACATGGAACTCTTCAACAACATGGTTGACAGCATTCTCATGTGCAAGAAACCGGTTATCTGCCGCGTAAACGGCATGAGGGTTGCCGGCGGCCAGGAGATCGGCCTTGCCTGCGACATCGCGATTTCATCTGACCTTGCCATTTTCGGCCAGGCAGGCCCGAGGCACGGCAGCGCCCCCGTCGGCGGCTCATCCGACTTCCTCCCCTGGTTCCTTACCGCAGAAGATGCAATGTGGAACTGCGTAAGCTGCGAGATGTGGTCTGCATACAAGATGAAGGCCAAGAACCTCATTTCAAAAGCACTCCCGGTCCTTAAAGACGACAAGGGTGCCTGGGTACGCAACCCGCAGGTCATCACCGAAGCCTATGTAATGAACGGCGAGATCGTCTACGGCGAGAACAAGTCCGGCCAGGAAGCAAAAGACGCCAGGGCATGGGTAAACGAAAAGCTGAAAAACAACGATTACGATTTCTCACTCCTCGATGCAGAGGTCACCAGGGTAGCATGGACCTTCGCGAACCTCTTCCCGGGCTGCCTGAACAAATCCATCGACGGCATCCGCCAGAAAAAGAAATTCTTCTGGGATCAGGTCAAGAACGACCACAGGTACTGGCTGGCCACGAACATGATGGGCGAGGCCTTCGCTGGTTTCGGTGCCTTCAACACAAAGAAGATCACCGGTATGGACACGATCGATTTCATAAAGAACCGTCAGCTCATCGCGGAAGGCGCACTGAACAACGACGAATACTTCGAACAGATTTTCGGCAAACCGCAGGCGAAGTAAATTTCGCACATATCTTAGGGGGGAGCATATCCCCCCTATTTTTTTTGAAAGAAGGAGAATCATCATGGCCTTTACACATATAACATTTGAAAAGAAAGATAAGGTCGCAACGATCACGCTCAATGAACCGGTATCAAACTGGCTGACCATCCTTATGATGAGGGAGATCAACGAAGCTCTTATGGACGTAAAGAAAGACTCCAGGATCCAGCTTCTCGTCTTCGATCATGCCGGGGAAAAGGCATTCTGCGACGGCGTCGACGTTGCGGACCACACTGAGGACAAGGTTCTGGATATGATCGAGGTCTTCCACCGGATGTTCCGGCTCATGGAAGAGCTTGACTGCACCACCGTGGCGCTGGTAAACGGCAGGTCGCTCGGCGGCGGCTGCGAGCTCATGAGCTTCTGCGACATAGTCATCGCCTCCGAAAAAGCAAAGATCGGCCAGCCCGAGATCGCCGTCGGCGTATTCCCTCCGATCGCAGCGGCATGGTTCCCGAAGATCATCGGCCTCAAGAACACCTACGAACTGCTCCTGACTGGAAAGATCATAGGGGCGCAGGAAGCAAAACAGATGGGCCTTGTGAATGTTGTGCTTCCCGTGGAGAACTTCAAAGCGGAAGCGGAAAAGTTCATGGCCGATTTCCTCAAGCAGAGCCGACCCGTCGCCATGTGGACCAAGCGCGCCATCAAGGCAGGACTCAATGTCAATTTCCTCGAGGCCTTAAGGGCATCCGAGATATGCTACCTCGACGGCTGCATGAAAACAAAGGACGCCGTGGAAGGTATCAGCGCATTTATGGAGAAAAGGAAACCGGTCTGGAAAGACGAATAAGGATCAGTTAGAATAAGCTGAATATGAAATATGCTCCAAAAGAAGAAATAAATGCACGTATCGAAAAGCTGAAAGTGTTAATGGAGAGGGCCTCGCTTGATGGGGCCTTTTTCCATTACAAGATCGATTATTACTACCTCACCGGAACAATGCAGGATTGCCTGCTTTTCGTCCCTCTTGACGGGGAACCGCTCCTTTTCGTTAAGCGCGAAATTTCACGTGCGCGCAGGGAATCACCGCTTGTTAACCTCATATCGTACCGGTCGATAAAAGATATCCCCCAGCACGTAAAGCCAATGAAGCGCATCGGCATGCAGCTCGATGTGATACCATACAACGACGTTCTGAGATTCAAAGGGATCATGGGCAACGTTGAGCTCGTCGACTGTTCCCCCCTGACAAAGGAGATCCGCAAACACAAATCGCCCTTTGAGATAGGTCTCATGGAGAAGGCCGCCGAGATCGGCAAAAAGGTCTACGCGACGATACCGGAGCTCCTGCGCGAAGGCGTCGCGGAGATAGAGGTGGGCGGCCAGATGGAGGCATACGCAAAATCGCTCGGTCACGAGGGGCTTCTGCGTGTCCGTTCCCTAAACTATGAGGCCTACACCTGGCACATTCTCAGCGGACGCACCGGCAGCATTGTGAGCCAGTCGGACTCCCCCATGGGCGGCCTCGGGCTGTCTCCCGCATTCCCTGTAGGCGCAAGTTTCAAAAAGATCAGGAAGAACGAGCCCATACTCGTCGACTTCGGCATCTGTTATCATGGTTACCAGGTCGATCAGACCAGGATGTATGCCATCGGGTCCATGCCTGAGATATTCGTCAAGGCATACGATGTCTGCAAGGAGATCCACGACAGGGTTCTCGACAAGGTCACCGAAGGATACACCAGCAAAGAGCTTTTTGAATACTCCAAAGAACTGGGAGACAAATTCGGATACGGGGATCACTATCTCGGGTACAAACCCCACAAGGTAAGGTTCCTGGGCCACGGCATCGGCATCGAACTTGCCGAGTTGCCCTTTATTGCCGCAACCCACACCTATCCGATCGAGGAGGGCGCGGTCTTTGCCATAGAACCCAAAATGGTCTTTCCCGGAAAAGGTTCATGCGGATACGAGAACACAGTACACTACACCAATGGAAAGTGCCGGATAATCACCGATATTGATGACAGCATCATTATCGTATGAGATATATCTTCTCCACAGGATGTCTTTACCATCTTCCCATTGAGGATATCTTCGTTATTGCCCGGGAGGGAGGATTCGACGGCTGCGAAATTGTCGTAGACCAGCGCTTCATGAGTGACGGCTACCTGGAGAGGGTCCAGGAATGCCTCGCGATCCTCCCCGTTCACACCATCCACGCACCATTTATGAAGATGAAGAAATGGGGAACCAAGGTCAACGAACTCAAAAGGACCATCGATATAGCCCGGGTCCTCGGCGCCGCCGTTGTCAATTTTCACCCGCCTGCCTGGCTCACCATGGAGATAAACTTTTCCAAATGGCTCCATGAGATCAATGACTTCCAGAAAGAGCTCGATTGCTCCGACATAGCGCTCACCATCGAGAACATGCCCCGCGCCGGCAAACGCCTTATGCTTGCGTCATATATCCTCAATAATATTGATGATCTCATCACCTTCGGCATAGCGCACAACCTCTATTTTACTTTCGACACGACACACCTTGCCACTTTCGGCACCGACATAGTGGCATCCTTTATTAAAGTATTCAGGACGGGCAGGCTCAGGAACATCCACCTTAGCGACTTCGGCGATCACGAAAGCCATCTTTTCCTTGGCAGGGGTGTACTTCCCATTGTCAAGCTTCTCAACACAGCGCGAAGGCTCGATTATGACGGCCCGATCACCTTTGAGGTGTCGCCCGGCCAACTGCCGAAGGACAGGCAATGGCTCATTAAGCTGATAAGGTATCAGCTCGAATTTCTCAAGCTCCACACGGGAGCAATACAGGTCTGATATGGCAAAAAAAATGATCTTCGTCTGCAACACCTGCGGATACGAAACACCGAAATGGCTTGGCAAATGCCCCATGTGCCAGGGATGGGACACATTCAAGGAATTCGAGCCCGTCGTCAAGGCGGATGGAAAAGAGCGGCAAAAACCCGTTATCATCTCCGACGAAGAACTTGCCGATGAAGAACGGGTTACTACAGGCATAAGCGAAATGGACCGCGTTCTCGGCTCCGGCATGACGATAGGCTCGGCCATACTCCTGGGAGGCGATCCAGGCATAGGCAAGACAACTCTCTGCTTCGATATAGCCGCAAAGCTTACCGAAGGCGGGTCTAAAGTCCTCTATGTATCGGGTGAGGAGTCATTGAAACAGCTCGCTTCGAGAAAGAAAAGACTGGGGCTCAAGGCAGGATTCGCCTTTCTCACAACAAACCACCTTGACGACATAATCGCGGCCATAACAGAAAACCGCTATGGGCTTGTCATCGTAGATTCGGTCCAGGCGATCTACAATCCAAAGTTGCCCATGCTCCCCGGCAGCATGGGCCAGGTCAAGGAAGTTTCCACGCGGCTCATCATGGAAACAAAGGCCCTCGATACAAGTCTCATTTTTATAGGCCACGTCACGAAAGAAGGCGTTATCGCCGGGCCCAAGATCCTCGAACACATGGTCGACACGGTCCTGTATTTCGAAGGCGACAAGATGCTGCCATACCGTATCCTGAGGACCATCAAGAACCGGTATGGGGCCGTAGAAGAGGTTGGCATCTTCCAGATGACCAAAGACGGCCTGGTCAGCGTGGAAAACCCATCGCAGTTCTTCGTCTCCCAACGGGGCGATATCGGCGAGGGGAGCAGCCTCTTCCCCTGCATCACCGGCTCGCGCCCCATAGTCCTCGAAGTGCAGGCGATAACGCAAAAAACAAATTTCTCCATCCCAAAGAGGCTATCCCTCGGCTATGATGTGAACCGTCTCTTTATCCTCATCTCTGTCATTGAAAAAACAGTGGGGAAGCCTTTTTTTGACAGGGACATCTATGTCAACGTCACGGGCGGGATAAAGGTGGGCGAACCCGGCATCGATCTGCCGGTGGCGGCATCGGTCCTCTCCAGTTTCAAGGATGTAACACTCGGGCAGGACACGGCATTCTTCGGAGAGATAGGCCTTACCGGCGAGATACGCAAGATCGTCAACATGGACCTGAGGATCAAGGAATGTCAGCGGATCGGGATCAAAAAGGTCTTTTGTCCCCGGGACGTTGAACACTCCGACGGCATGGAGATCGTAAGTGTCCGTAATCTTAAAGAACTGTTCCACATGATAGGAAAAAAAGACTAAAAGCTTTTCTCACGCCCGTCCCGCTTTGACGGGACTTGAGTTCACAGAGAACACAGAGAAATACTTGAATAAATTGCGCCCGAATCCCGGAGCCTTCCAGGGTTCGGGCACGCTCCGATCACTTGACGGTGAAATAAGACCCTATTTTTCTCAATTTTATTTTGCAGCTCACGCCCAAGCATTCAAGCGGTTCAAGCTGTTTTTCAGGGCATTTTGAACCCTTTGCCCTTGGGCCGGATCGTCATTACGGGACAGGGGGATTTCCGGACCACCTTCTCGGCGACGCTGCCGATCAGGATATGTTCGATGGCGCTCCGTCCGTGGGTACCCATTACGATAAGGTCTATTGACTCGGATTTGACGTAATCGATTATCTCCACGAAGGCAACACCGGTTTTCACGACCTTTTTCACATCAATATCGACATTTTTCAAAAGTTTTTTAAAATCCTTGTCGACCTCGCCTTGAATGCTTTTTTCAATGGCAACGAGGTTTTCGGGAGTTAAAAAAGACTCATAAGGCGTAAAATAGGTAAGATTTGGTATCACGTGGAGCATATGGAGCTGGGCCCCGTACTTTTTTGCGATGTCATAGGCATACGTGACGATATCCCCGGCAAATTCCGAAAAATCAACAGGACAAAGGACATTTTTGAACATGACGCCCCCTTTCTTTCCTTTTAAAGCTTTTATATAGTCCATCCCCTATTTAGTCAATCTCTTTTTCTCCGATAACCCTATTCGTGGAGAAATTCACAAACCAGGCAAAAACGACCTTGACAAAAATACTGCCCCATTGGTATATTAAACCTATAGATACGGTGCCGAAAAAGAAAATGCCCTAGATTCGATCGCTTAGGGCATTTTTTACTGTCCGGAGAATACATGAGTATAAAAAATCACAGCGAAATCAAACACTTGGTTGATCTCGGTACGGAAAAGGGGTATCTCACACCTGACGAGATAAATGACTATTTGCCCCAGAATATCTTTTCGCCTGAAGATATAGAGGACATCTTCGATTTTCTCACTGAGTCCAACATTGACATTGTGGACACAATGAAGGAAAAGACCGAGACATCATCTGAAGATGAATCCCAGGAATGGGGCGAAATGGAGCGGTTCCCTTCCGAGAGGACCGACAACATCATCTGGGCCTACCTTAAGGACATCGGTCGTGTTTCCCTTCTCAACTCCGAAGAGGAATATACCATTGCCAAGAAGATCGAGGATGGGGAACGGAAGATCAGGAACCTTCTCTTTGATCTGCCCCACGCAGTCGCCGAGCTTATGGAGCTTTCCTCACTTTTAAAGAAAGAGGCCATCAACATCATCGACGTCGTCAAGAACATCGATGAGTTGAACTACACCAAAAAAGACGAGGACAAATACCGGAAAAAGACCATTTCTCTCATCTCCAGCATAAAGAACCAGCATGAGAAAAAAGAAGAATTGAGGAAGATCTCGGTCAAGGCCAACGAAGCAACGAAAAAACTTAATGAAAAAAAGCTCAAGGCGCTGGAGAAAAAGGTTGAGGAAAACCTTATCAACTTGAATCTCAACAAGAAGGTGCTGGAAGAGATCATACGCAAAATACAGAAGCAGCTCAAGTTCATGGATGAGAAAGAGGCCAGAAAGGTCAAAAAGAGACTGATGGAGATCGGACAGATCGAAAACAGCCTCAAATCGGTGAAAAACCGCCTAATCCAGGCCAATCTGAGGCTGGTCATCAACATAGCAAAAAAATACCTTAACAGGGGCCTTTCCTTTCTCGATCTTATCCAGGAAGGCAATATGGGCCTCATGAAGGCCGCTGAAAAATACGATTATCAGAAGGGATATAAATTCTCCACCTATTCGACATGGTGGATCCGTCAGGCCATCACCAGGGCGATCGCGGACTACGCGCGAACCATAAGGGTTCCCGTCCACGTCCTCGAGACAATGAACAAGATAACAAAGGTCACCATCTCACTTTTTCAGGAGCTCGGGCGTGAACCCAACCTCGATGAAATATCTCTCAAGGCAGGTCTTCCCCTTGAAAAGGTGAGAAAGATCATGAAGGTCTCCAACGAGCCGATCTCCATCGAAACTCCCATTGGGGACGACGAATCAAAACTTGGTGATTTCATTGCCGATCCTAAATCTCCCTCCCCTTTTAACGAACTCGTCAGCATCTCGTTGAAAGAAGAGATCGACAAAGTCCTGTCCACGCTGACACCTCGAGAAGAAAAGGTCATACGCATGAGGCTCGGCATAGGCGAAAAGACCGATTATACCCTTGAAGAGGTCGGTGAGGTCTTCGGACTCACCCGTGAGCGCATACGCCAGATCGAAGCAAAAGCCCTGCGTAAGCTTAAACACCCCTCACGTCGCAAAAGATTGGAAAGTTTTCTGGAATAAAAATCAAGCCCAGGATTCAGAGACAAATAAAGGCAAAAGATTTGGTTCTTTTGCCTTTTAAAATTTCTCTGATCCCCTGCCCCCTGAATCCTGAGCTCTTTTTCATGTATAAAGGTTATCCATGTCCCCATCGTTGTTGGGGCCAATAACGCTGAACCTGCGTTGATCATCCTGCTGCCGGGCACTCCCGGCGGACATAATACCGGAAACGTTTTTCCTGATCTGCTCCATCTTTTGCGGCGAAAAGGGCCGTATGCGGGAAAAGGCCCTGTTCAGGGTAACGTCCGGCCTGAACGTCTGGATAACAAAATCCTTTGCACCCTCCAGGTGACGGGCAACGGCATAGACGTCTTCTTCTCTGTGGAAAAAAGGCACAACAGTCATCCTGAACTGGTAATCGATACCGCATCCCTGGATAAACTCAATGCTTTCACTGATCTTACGTTCGTCCACGTTGATCCCGCACCAACGGGAATATCGGTCAAGGGGACCCTTGACATCCATGGCGACACAATCGATAAGGCCTTCGCTCACAAGACCTTTCAGGACAGAAGGGTTCGATCCGTTTGTATCGAGTTTGACCTTCATGCCTTCGGTCTTTAAAAAACCGATGAGCCCGAAAAGGCTCATATGCAGGGTTGGCTCCCCGCCGGTAATGACGATCTTGTCGACCCAATTCTTGTATTTCCTGAGCGTGGCCGCGATATATTCGATGGGAACGTCTTCAAACCCGGCCGGGTTAAGGACAAGGTCCTTGTTGTGGCAATAGGGGCATCTGAAGTTGCATCCCCCAAGGAAAAGAACCGATGAAAGGTTTCCCTTCCAATCAACAAAACTTGTTTCTATAAAACCTTTTACAGCTGGACAATCAGGCGCTTTGAACGGCACTTAACACCTCATCGATGTGAGGCACGTTGCCCCTCCATTCGCCCAGAGAGTTCTCTGATTCGTCTTCAACGAGGATCGTGGGCAATGCCATTACACGATAGAATGTTGCCTCCGCGAGGCCCTCCGTCGTCCCCACATTGAAATCGTCGACGGTGACATTCTTTTCCCGAAGATGGTCCTTAAGCTTTTTCGCCATCGGACACAACGGGCAATCATCTTTATAAAATATCTTTACGATCCCCATACCCCCTCCTTAGGATATCATTTTTAACAAATAACAGTATTTTCTTTATTCGTTTGCCGCTTTGCGCTTTTCTGAAAAATACTCAACATTACGGTAACGGTCTTTCAATTCCCCCAGTTTCCCCTTGTTCCAGCTTGACACCTTTGTGAAATAACCGGTGATCCTCGTGATACCATCCACATCTGTTGAACCGCAATACGAGCAGGCGTCCGCGAGACCGCGTCCCGTCCTGTGGCATTTGTTGCAGGTCGTGAATTCGGGAGAGAAGGCGATCTGATCGTTCGTCGTATGTTTGAAGGTCTTGATAACAAAATCGGCAATGGCCTCTTTTGACGGCTGAGCCTCGCCGAGCCAGACATGAGATATTGAACCCGCTTCGATAAGGGGATGGAAAAGCCCCTCTGTCGTCACCCGTTCAATGGGGTTCATGGCTTGCTTGACATTGAGATGCGTCGAGTTGGTATAGTAAACCTCCCCGGAAGCGATGTCCCCCTTCATGATCCTTCCCGAATGCGGCGAGAAATACCTCAGGTCAAGCCGCGCAAAGCGGTAGCTTGTGCTCTCCGCCGGTGTCTGTTCCAGTACTATCTTCATATTCTCCTGCCTGCGCATATGATCTGTGAGAAGGTTCATATGGGCTATGGCCTTTATGCCGAACTTGAGGGCCTTTTTCGACACGTGCATCTCCTCACCTGTATGGATCTGGACCATCTCGTTGAGTCCGACCATACCGATGAGGTGTGAGGCGTGGTTGAACCTCAGATAGGGCATGCCGTCACGGTTCATTGTAAGGAGCGCCAGCGGTCCGTTCTCTCCCAGGGAGAGGAGCTTTTCCATGAAAGCCCGTTTCTCCTTGTGGGCCCTGACAGCAAGGAGAAATCTTTCCGTGATGAGATTGAAAAGCCTTGTATCGTCGTTTTTCGCCATATATGCAAGACGCGGCAGGTTGAGAGACACGTTCTGGAGGGCACAATAGCGCATCCGCCAGGGCTCCTTTGCGTCGAGCAGGTCACTCTCTTCAAGCTTGAAACTGAGTCTGCAGCATTCGGATATCTTTGCCGTCTCGCCCCGGTCAAAAACGTAGTAGGTATTTCCCTTGTCGGAGGCAACATCTGAGATGAGATTGAGGAAATCCATATGCCCGTCAGTATGGAAGAACTTTTCCGTGATATGCACGATGGGCTTGGGGAAAAAGAAAGGCCGGCCGGCACCGTCGCCTTCCTTGTATACCTCGAAGAGCTTCCATGCAAAACGCTGGGCCTCTTTTTCATACTCCCCGTATGTCTTCCCGGTAAACTTGCCGCCCGGGCCGATGGCTGGTACATTGACAAAATGCTTGGGTATCTCCCAGTATATGTTGATATCGGTAAAGATGGCCTGCCCCCCGCGCGCAACCGCCTGCTGGGAAAATTCAAAGATGAGCATCTGGGCAAGCTGCTTCACGTCATTGTCGCTCATGCCTTCAACGTATGGGGCGAAAAAGATATTTATCGCGTCCCATCCGATGGCACCGGCAAAATGGCTCTGGAGGGCCGCCGCGAACTTCACCAGGTGCGCAAGAAGCACCTCCGGGTGCTTTGCCGGCTTTGCCATGGAAAGCGAATGAGGCAGGTCGAGACCGAATTTCTTTATGTATTCCAGTGACTGGCCGCTGCAGTACGGCCTGTCGACAAAACCCAGGTCATGCAGATGAATATCGCCGTTCATATGGGCATCCGCCACTTCCTGAGAAAAGACGGACAGAAGGGCGTATTCCTTCTTTATACCCTCCGCGAGGGTCAGGTTCGTGGCCTCCGGACCGTGGGGCACATTGGCGTTTTCCTTGTTGGGATGGAGGATGAGGCTGTCTACATCATAAAGGGGCATACCGAGCCTGGTATGCATCTTTCTTGAATTTTCAAGACCTTTTTCTATGAGCCTCGCATTGACGAGCTCCCTGATAAGGGGGGCGGTTATGACCTGAATACCCGATTTCCTGATCATTTGCTCTACTTCTTTGCTGATCTCTCCGGCGGTATCGCGATCGATCAAAGTCTCCCGTATGAGGGCATCTACTATTTTTGACCGATCCCAACCGGAAATACTCTCTTCTGATGTCCTGACAAAAAGATTCAGATCAGTTGTTTCCATTAAACCCCCTAATTGGAATTAACTACTTTTTGTTTTTAGTAAAACAGATAATGGTTGCCGGTACGAAATGTTGAGCATACCCCCCTCCACCACTATATATAGTATGCAAACTAAATATCCATACTACATGTAGTACTTTTTACCCGACTGGCCTCTCGATTGTCAAGACTTTTTTTAATTTTTTTTCAGGGTTTGTTACTATCGATAATTGTTGAATATTTTATACATAGAATCATTTCTTTAAGAATTTTCTCACTGTTTCTGCAATGGTAGACGAAAGAAGCCCGCCTCCTGACAGCAAGAGTATCACACCGCAGATCAGGGAACCGAAGGCGACTTCTCCTTTACTTACATATACATCGCGTATAAAAAGAATGCCGAAGACGATCATCATTACGGAGAGGGTAAAAAAAACACCGAAGACAAACCAGAACCATAACCTCTCCATCAACACCTTCTATGTTCTCTGGGTTTTCAATAGCTCCGCTGCGCTCTCCGGTGTTATGGACACAACGGAGAACTCGTCTTCCCGTCTATATTTGGATGACCGGAAATCCCTTGGCAGTATTTCGATATGCCAGTGATAATAAGCGTGTACAGGGATATCGTCGCCGTGTATCTCCGCGAACTCGGTGTTCGGCGACGTATGGATCTCGATGGTGTAAGCATTCGCAAATTGTTCGATGCGGCCCATAATGTCGAGGAACATATCGACAAGATCGTCCTTCACTCCCTGGTCGAAAAGGTTCTCATAACGGGCTTCATGGAACCTCGGCACTATCCATGTTTCGTAAGGGAACCGCGACGCAAAGGGGCAAATGGAGATAAAGCTCCTGTTCATACTCACCAGCCTTTTCCCCTGCCGTATCTCCTGGTTGATGATATCACACAGGAGGCACCTTTCCTTCTGGGCATAGCGGGCACGGGTAGCGGCAACCATTTTTGAGGCCCTTGCCGGCACGATCGGGGTTGCAAGCACATGCGAGTGGGGATGGAAAAGATATGACCCCGCAAGTTCGCCATGGTTCTTGAATACCTGCACATGCTTGAACCGGGTATCACGTTTCAGGTCGAGGATCCGTTCTCTGTACATCTCGAGCAAGAGCTGCATTTCCTGCTTGCTATACATGGATATCGTCCTGGTGTGGGACCTGTTCTCCACTATTATCTCATGGGCGCCCACGTTGCCCATTTTGTCGTAGAGGCCCTCGCCCTTCTTGTCTTCTGCAACCTCTATCATAAAGATCGGATTTGTGGCGGGAAAGCAGCGGACCAGCCATTCGCCGCTGTCATTGCGGTATTCCCTGATTGCCTGAGGCGTCTGTGATTCGTTGCCGGGACAAAATGGACAAAGCCCCGTGCCGCCGGATTTAGACGCGCCGTAACCAACAACAACCCAGCTGCCCGAAAGAGGGTCCCTTCTCAGTTCTGCCATTTTTGAAATAATAGACCAGATACACAACATTGTCAATTCACTGTTTCCTTGCAAATGAAAGAATTTATCGATTACAATAAAACCCATGGGGAATCCCCTGCAAAAAGCCGTGGAAATGGCCCTCGAATCGGGAAAGATACAAAAAAGATACCTCCGGGAGAGCTTTGCCGTCCACCATAAAGGAGAGATCAACCTCATCACTGACGCCGATATAGCCTGCCAGGAAAAGATCATGGCCATGATACGGGACGCTTTCCCCGGCGACGACATTATCAGCGAAGAGAAATCCAACCGTTTCGACACAACAGGCAACAGGTGGATCATCGATCCCGTCGACGGCACAACCAACTATGCGCACGGATATCCTTTTTTCTGCACCTCTATTGCATACGAGGTGGAGGGAGTGGTCGTCGCCGGTGTCGTATACAACCCCGTCATGGACGAACTGTTCTTCGCCGAACGCGGCAAAGGGGCCCATTTCAACGGCGACAGGATAAAGGTTTCCGCGCTGCCGGACCTTAAAAGGTCTCTGCTCAGTACGGGTTTTCCCTATGATCTCGCCACAAACAGGAACAACAATATCAACCATTTCGTCCATTTTCTTTACGAGGCCCAGGCGGTCCGCAGAGACGGCTCCGCGGCGCTTAATCTGTGTTATGTGGCCTGCGGCAGGTTTGACGGTTTCTGGGAGCTCAACCTGAACCCCTGGGATATAGCGGCCGGGGCCCTTATGGTAGAAGAAGCGGGGGGTATTGTAACGGACCTCAGCGGCGGTCCTTTCAATATTTACGAAGGCAGGACACTGGCCTCCAACGGCCTGATCCACGGGGCCATGCTTTCTGTCATTGAAAAAGGCGGGGCTTTATGACCTGTGAGGGAGAGGCCCCAGGAGCAGCATAAACGAACGGAAACGGGGGAAGGAAAAATAAATGAAGGACTATTCCATCGACGATATCAAGCGCATTGTGCGCCCCAATCTTGGAGAAGAGGTGCCGCTGCTTCTTTTCCGCATACTGCGGATCATCGGCATGCGCAGCATTCTCGGGGAATCATCGGGAGCCACACTCTACATGATGGGTAAACGTGTGGGGAACATGCTTCCCGCGCGTACCATGGAAGAATTTTCGGATATGATACGGGAGCTGAAAGTGGGCATACCCGAGGCACAGCTTATCGATGAAGACCACGTCACCGTTAAATTGTACGAGTGCATCACCTGCGCCGGCTTTCCGAATACCGGAGAGATGTTCTGCGACATGGAAAGCGGGATCATCGCAGGGCTCCTCGAGAACGTCTGCGGCAAAAAAGCGAGATCCACACAAACAAAAAGCTGGTCAGCCGGCTTCAGCTATTGTGAATTTGAGGTCTTCCTGTACTGATGACACAAAAGAGAAAACAGGCGGGAAAAGATAGCCTGAAACAGATCCAGGAGCTCGAGATCGCCCTTGAGGAGGAAAAGAGCCTCTCCAGGACACGCAATACCCTTCTCGAATCGAACATTAAAGAGCTCAACGACGTCTACGTCGTCCTCAACGACAAGCTGAAGGCGATCCGAAGCCGCGATGACCGCATAAAGGGCTTCGAGGCGCAGCTGGTCAGGGCAAACAAGCTTTCATCGCTGGGCGAGCTTGCCGGATCCATCGCCCACGAGATCAAGAACCCCCTTATCTCCATCCAGGGCTTTGCCAGGAGGATCGAAAAAACACAGGACCGGGCGAAGACCCTGCGCTACGCGCAGCTCATAGATAAAGAAGCGGGAAGGCTCGCCAATGTCCTTGTCAAGCTCCTTGATTTTTCCAGGATGGATGAACCCCGCGTTGAAGAATCGGACCTCAACGATCTCGTCGATGACACGGTGCTTTTCATGGAGCATCACCTGACGCGCTTCAAGAACGTCACCGTCGATATCCAAAGAAGCGGGGGACCGGTGGTTGTCCGCATCGACAGGATACACATTCAGCAGGTCCTCGTAAACCTCATCAACAACGCCGCACAGGCCATGCCGGGCGGCGGCGCGATAAAGATCGGCACCGGCGTTCAGGACACTTTCGGCTTTATCACGGTGACTGATGAAGGCACCGGCATCGACACTGAAATTATAGGAAAGATATTTGAGCCATTCTTCACGACCAAACCTAAAGGTGAAGGCACCGGTCTCGGCCTGTCCCTCAGCAAGAGGCTCATCGAGGCCAACGGCGGCAGGATCGGCGTGGAAACACCGCCGGGCAAAGGCAGTACCTTCCGGATCCTCCTGCCTCTATCGAAGACGGGTGATAGGTGATAGGAAAATGCTTTATTTCCGCTATTGAACAGGACAATCTGTTTTCCAAGGTGCTTTCCCTGTAAAACAACATTTTAGGACAGCAACATCTCCCATTTCAAAACGAGCTTTTCTTCCCATCACCCATGACCTATAACCTATCACCAGCGTTAAAATTCCCACTTCATACCGTCCCAGGCGGCGATAACCTCAATACCCGTTTCTTCCGCCAGCCTCTTTGCCAGCAGCCAGGGTTTCTCTCTGACGATATGCATACCGAAATGGGTCAGGATGGCTGTTCTGGGCCGTACGGTCTCAATTATTGCCTTCACGTCGTCCATGGCGAGGTGTTCCACTATCTCGTGGTTCTCAATGGGTTTCAACCGAAGGACATTGATGATGAGATGATCCGCACGGTAGTGGTCCGCCAGCTGCGGGAAAAACCTCGTGTCGGAAATGAGCCCGATCGTTTCGTTAAGCTCGAAAAGCAGCCCATAGGTTTCAACGGGATGTTTGTGCCTTACGGGGGTACGGAAGGTGATATCGCCGAGCGAGTATTCCCCTTCCGCCTGCAGGATAACAACGTCTTCAAGATATTTCCTGGCAAAATTAAATATGACGGGGTCACCTATAATGGCATCCTCCGGGCAAAAAAGCGTTCCGCGCTTCTTAAAGCCCCCTTCGGTCATGGACTCAATGAGGATATTGACATCATTGGCGTGGTCCATATGCTTGTGGGTGATGACGATCCCGTCAAGCCGGGCCGGTTCGTAATGCTCCCTTGATGACCTGATACGGACGATGGCACCCGGGCCCGGGTCGATATAAAGATTCGTCTTCCTGTAATTGAGCCAGAGACCGCCCGTGGCACGAAGCTGCTTCGACGCCACGAAACGCGCACCTCCGGTCCCGAAAAACTTGATAAACCCTTCCATCGCCTGCACCTTTCGTAATGGTTTTGACAATCCGGTGATCTGCCCCGGATATTGATTTTTTTACCTCTATTTTAGAGAAATTGTCAATTTGCTTTCATCAGATGTTCATCATTCGGGTAAACGGATCGTGAGGGAAACTCACTATTAGTTTTTTTTAAAAAAAATGGTGATTCCATAATTTGTTTGTGGTTTAATAATTACAAATAATAACTATTAATACCAGTTTCGTACCATTTATTGCAATTAAACTAAATTATGGAGGGGTTATTAAGGAGGATTCCTGATGAACATCACGATCAACGGAAAAGTATGCGAAGCAGTTGAGGGACAAACGATTCTTGATGTGGCAAAAGCCAACGGGTTCAATATCCCTACCCTCTGTCATCTGGCGGGCTTGACCCCTACCGGCGCCTGCCGTATATGCGTGGTGGAGATTGAAGGTATGCGAAACCTGGTAGCTTCCTGCGCATCGCCGGCAACCGAAGGGATGGTTGTCAGAACAGACTCTGAACGGGTCTTGAGCGCCCGTCGCTTTATCGTTGAGCTGCTGGTGTCATGCCATCCCCTGGATTGCATGACCTGCGAAAAAACGGGAGACTGTACTCTCCAAAACCTGGCTTACGAGCTTGGTGTAACCTCCTCCAAAATGGAAGGGGAAAAATACAATTACCCCGTCGATTCTTCCAATCCTTTTATTATGCGGGATTACAACAAGTGCATCCTGTGCCAGAAATGCGTACGTGTCTGTAACGAGATCCAGGGGATAGAGGCCATCAAGACCACCAACCGCGGGTTTGATACGAAAGTAGCAACCGCTTATGACACCACTCTGCAGGACAGCAATTGCGTCTTCTGCGGGCAGTGCGTTCAGGTGTGTCCGGTGGGGGCCCTGACAGAAATGAAATCGAAAGGCCTGGGGCGCGCCTGGGAGACCAAAAAGGTGCGCACCACCTGTCCGTACTGCGGTGTCGGCTGCCAGCTCGAACTGCACGTCAAGGGAGAGCAGATAGTCAAAATTATGGCCGTCGAAGACGCATCACCCAACAAGGGGCGGCTTTGCGTAAAAGGACGGTTCGGCTATGATTTCATCTATTCCGAAGAAAGGTTGACGACCCCATTGATAAGGGAGAACGGCACCTTCCGTGAAGCCTCATGGGATGAAGCCCTCGACCTGGTAGCAGCAAAGTTCAAGCAGATCATCGCGGAAAGCGGCCCCGACGCCATCGCAGGCGTCAGCTGCGCCCGCAGCATAAATGAAGATTCATACCAGATGCAAAAGCTTTTCCGCGCGGTGATCGGTACCAATAATATCGACCACTGCGCCCGAACCTGACACGCTCCAACCGTCGCCGGTCTGGCGCAATCATTCGGTTCCGGAGCAATGACAAATTCTTTTGGTGAATTCGCTGACGCAAAGATGTTCCTTTGCATAGGCACAAATATGACAGAGGCACACCCCGTGGCCTCCACATTCCTGAAAAACGCCCTCCGCAAAGGTGCGAAGCTCATCGTGGTGGATCCCCGAAAGCAGCCCCTCGCAGACCTTGCTGACATATACTGCCAGATCAAGGTGGGCAGCGACATCGCCTTCCTGAACGGCCTGATGAACGTCATCATAACCGAAAACCTCTACGACAAGGATTTCGTTGAGAACAGGTGCGACAATTTTGAGGCCTTCAAGGCCAAAATAATGGAATACCCCGCCGAGAAGGCGGCGGAGATCTCCGGGGTCGATGCCGGAAAGATCCGCGAGGTGGCACACCTTCTCGCTGCTGTGAAGCCGGCCATGCTGTGCTACACCCTCGGGATCACAGAGCACACAACCGGTAAAGATAACGTTATGAGCACCGCCAACCTCCAGCTGCTTCTGGGCAACATGGGTATGCCGTCTGCCGGGGTCAACCCGCTAAGGGGCCAGAACAACGTCCAGGGTGCATGCGACATGGGAGCACTACCGAATGTGTTCCCCGGTTACCAGAAGGTCATTGACCCGGCCATGACGGAAAAATTCGCAAAAGCATGGAATGTTGCCAAATTGCCGGATAAAAACGGCATCATGATGCCTCAGATGATGGAAGGGCTGGTCGATAAAAAGATCCGGGCATTCTACGTCTTCGGGGAAAACCTTGCAAACACGGAACCCGACATCCGAAAAGTCGAGCATGAGCTGTCCTCGGCCGAATTCCTGGTCTGTCAGGACATCTTCCCGACGGAAACGACCCGCTTCGCCCACGTGGTATTCCCGGCTGCGGCCTGGAGCGAGGACGACGGGACCTTCTCGAGCAGCGAGAGAAGGGTGAACCGGGTCCGTAAAGTGAAGACCCCGCCCGGTGAGGCAAAACCGAATTGGTGGATCTTCAAGGAACTGGCCAAACGGATGGGGCACGAATGGGCATCAAACAGCGGCCGGGAAATATGGGACAACGAGATTTCCATCCTTGCTCCGGCGCTTGGCGGCATCAAATACAGCCGCATAGAAGAAGACGGCCTCCAGTGGCCGTGCCCCAATACGGAGCACCCGGGAACAGCGTTCCTCCATCGCGACGGTGTGTTCACCCACGGGAAGGGCATTTTCAATCCCGTCGACTGGAAACCACCCGCGGAAGTCCCTGATAAGGAGTACCCTTTTGTCCTGAGCACGGGCCGGAGGCTCTTCCATTACCATACGCGGACACAGACGGGACGCTCGGGATTGAATTTTCTCATGTCCGAGGAAACGGCCGATATCTCTGCTGACGATGCGCAAAGGCTCGGCATCGGACCGGACGAATACGTGAAGGTCCGGTCACGGCGCGGAGAAGTGAAGGTCAGGGCCCGGATAACGCCGCAGGTACCCCCGGGCATGGTATGGATGTCGTTCCATTTCCGGGACGGGTCCGCGAACTGGCTGACCAACGCTGTGTACGACCCCAACACGTTGACGGCCGAATACAAGGCGTGCGCAGTTACCGTGGAGAAATTATGAGCGCACAGGGAACACCTGCGCAGGTATATTGCATGAACATTCTCGGGCACACGTTCGAAGATTACATGGAGATGGTCAAAAGATTCCACGGTTCACCGGCCCCCGGTGTCCTCATCGGGGGCTTCATGGTGGACCTCGCGGTGCGAAACCTTCCCGAAGGCATCCTCTATGATGCGATCTGTGAAACCAGGTCCTGCCTGCCCGACGCGATCCAGCTGCTCACCCCCTGCACGGCCGGGAATGCCTGGCTCAAGGTGATCAACCTGGGGCGTTATGCGCTGACCCTCTATGATAAAGACAAAGAGAGCGGCCACAAAGGCGTGAGAGTCTTTCTGGACACAGAGAAAGTCCGGGCCTGGCCCGAGATCAACGCATGGTTCTTCAAGCTCAATCCTTCCAAGGAGCAAGGGCGGGTCGAGCTGCTTCGGCAGATCAAGGAGGCGGGTGAAGCCATTCTCGGCCTGCAGCGGGTAAGCGTAAAGCCTCAATTCACTGTCAAACAGCATAAAGGAAGGATATCCGTATGCCCCGAATGCCGCGAGGCCTATCCGGCCGATGACGGGGAGACCTGCCTGTCCTGCCAGGGCAATGCGCTCTACCTGTGAGGACCCAAACCCTTTCTTCACACATCGTAAACATCCATTCAATGTTATATAAAGAATATAAAGAAACCGCCGGGGGGCGGGTCTTGCTTTGCCGGCAGGTAATATGCCATGCTATAGAAAGAAAGTGAAAAAGGAGGGATCTATGGGAACGAAAGATTTTGCGGCCATCATCGACCTGGCAATAGCAAAAGAGGAAGAAGCCTATGATTTCTACACCGAACTCATGAAAACAGTGGGGACCAAAGAGACCGCGGACGCACTCCAATACATCGCCGCCGAAGAAAAGAAACACAAGGAGTTCCTCGTCAACTACCGGGACAAAGGCTACGGCGATGAAGGCATCAAATTGGGTACCGTTGTCGACTACAAGATAGCCGAACACCTTGAAGCCCCTGAACCTAAGCAGGGTATGGAAAACAAGGACGTCTATCTCCTCGCGGCCCATCGTGAAAAGAGCGCCCACGAGTTCTACCGGTCGCTTGCCGCCATCCATTCGGAGGGACAGATCAGGAACCTGCTCCTGAAGATGGCCGAAGAAGAGTTAAAACACAAGGAAAAAATGGAATATTTCTATACAAATGCCGCCTTCCCGCAGACTGACGGAGGCTGAGACGACGCATACAGGGACACGCCGGCCCCTTCGGTGACCGTGCGTACATGATGACACCGGGAGAAACACTGCGAGGTTGTTTATTTTGGATCCTGTTGAATTCGCCATTTTTGAGTCCTGGTTTGGTACCATCTCCGTCGTGAAAAGAAAAGGCCGGGTCATAGAGCTCAACCTCTCTGAAAACGATATTTACCAGGAACACCGGGCATTGCTGAAACGCCACCCGGATGGCGTGGAATCGGAACAATCCTTCAAAACGCTGCGGACGCTCCTGCACCGTTACCTGAAAGGACAGCACGTTGACTTCGATATCGATATCGACATATCGGACCTGCCGGACTTCACCCGGAAGGTCTTGAACGAGCTTCGCAAGATACCTTACGGCCAGATGAGGAGTTACCGTGACATCGCAGCAAGGACAGGCAATCCGAATGCTGGCCGGGCAGTCGGCCAGGCGGTAAAGAGAAATCCCATACCCATCATAATCCCCTGCCACAGGGTCATCCGCGAAGACGGTTCACTGGGAGGTTTCTCCCTCGGAGAAAAAATAAAGAAAAGGCTTCTTTTTCTTGAGGGTATCGATAAAACCTGGACGGTTTAAACAGAGATACCAGGAAATGTCCTGGGTGGATGAGCCTGGTGTCGGCCGGTACAGCTGCGTCGGATCATAGTCCTCCTGCCATATGACCGTGTCTTCCTTGTCAAAAAAAGTGATCCTTGAAAAATGGATCGTCCCTTTTGCGCAATCCAGCAAAAGCAAGGCAGTGTAATAGGCAAAGTCGTGCGGATTTACGCCTTCCAGGTCGAGACAATCCCTGATCTGTTCGCGCATTTCGCTTCTTCTGCCAGGGACGAACTTGAGAACGGCCCTTGCAGAGGTCACGACACCCCGCTTAGAATAGGCGATGGTCTGATCTATGTACCACGTGTCCTTCTGTCTTGTCTTCGAGACAGCGGACCACATCCCCTTTGCCTCAACCCCTGGAGGGGTAAAAAAACCCGTCAGCACGAAGCAAAACAATATAAGCGGCACAAAGCAGTTCTTCACCCGTCTCGGTTCCACCATACCTCTTTATCGCATTTTTCGCCCAAACCTAAAATATAATGTTCCAACCGTTTCAACAGCTTGAACCGTTTGAACCGTTCAGCATATCAGCCGCCCGCGCCCTTGAACAAAAAGCAAAAGGGTGGTCGGACGTTTCCCTTATTTTCTTTTTCTGGCTTTTGAAACAGTTGAAACCACTGGTACGGATGGTACGGCTGAAACGGCTTTTTGCCCCTTCTTCTTTTCTGTCTTATCGTTCAGGTAGCGCCCGAGAAAGGCACCGGTGTAGCTGTTGCCGGCTGCTATTACGTCCTCCGGGGTGCCTGTCGCGATGACCGTCCCTCCGCGGTCGCCGCCTTCCGGGCCGAGGTCTATAATGTGATCGGCGCACTTGATGACGTCGAGGTTATGCTCGATGACGACAACGGTGTTGCCCCGGTCCACAAGTTCCGCCAGGACGTGGAGAAGCTTTTCTATATCGACAAAGTGGAGCCCCGTCGTGGGCTCGTCAAGTATATAGAATGTCCGGCCCGTGTCCCGTTTGGAAAGCTCGCGAGAAAGTTTGATCCTTTGCGCCTCGCCGCCGGAAAGTGTCGTTGCCGCCTGCCCCAGGCGAATATATCCAAGACCCACCTCATTTAGGACCTTGAGCTTGCTTTTGATATGGGGCAGCGCGTCAAAGAACTCCATGGCCTGCGTGACGGTCATTTCAAGGACATCGGCGATGCTCTTGCCCCGGTATTGGATCTCCAGCGTGTCCCTGTTGTAGCGTTTCCCCTTGCATGCCTCGCATACGATATAGACATCGGGCAGGAACTGCATCTCTATCTTGACAAAACCTTCACCGGTACAGGTCTCGCACCTGCCGCCCTTGACGTTGAAGCTGAACCTGCCTTCCTTGTATCCCCTCATCCTCGATTCCGGCAGCTTCGAGAAAAGCTCCCGTATGTGGGTGAAAACACCGGTATAGGTTGCCGGATTGGACCTGGGAGTCCTGCCTATGGGCGACTGGTCGATGTCTATGACACGGTCGACAGCCTCGAAACCATGGATCCCGTCAGATTCACCCACCCTCTCCTTCGATCTGTAAAGTTTCTGTTTCAGCGCCGGATAGAGGGTGTCAACGACAAGGGTGCTCTTGCCGGAGCCGGAAACGCCGGTGACGGCCGTAAAGACACCGAGCGGTATCTCGATATCAATGTTCTTGAGGTTATTGGCCCGGGCGCCCTTCACCTTCAGGTAACCCCTGTGGGGCCGTCTGCCGGCAGGCGGCATTATGGACATGCGCCGCGACACATACAGCCCGGTTATCGATTCCGGATGTACCTGCAGCTCTGCGGGCGTCCCCTGAAAGACGAGGTGGCCGCCGTTCTCACCGGCACCGGGTCCGAGGTCGATGACGTAGTCGGATGAAACGATGGCGTCGTAGTCATGCTCGACAACGATCACCGTATTATCAAGATCGCGCAGTCTTTCGAGCGTTTTGAGGAGCCTGTCGTTGTCGCGCTGGTGGAGGCCTATGCTCGGCTCATCAAGGACATAGAGGACCCCTGTCAGGCCGGAGCCTATCTGTGTGGCAAGACGGATCCTCTGTGATTCCCCCGACGAGAGGGTGGCGGAATTGCGGCTCAGGCTGATATAGTCGAGTCCCACATCGAGGAGGAACCTCAGCCTGGACGTGATCTCCTTAAGGATCGTCCTTGCTATCTCCTGCTCTTTTTCAGTAAGGCTCACCGATCCGAAAAACCTCGCGCACTCCTCGATGGTCATCCGCGCGATCTCGTCGATATTCAGACCGCTCACCCTTACCCAGAGCATCTCTTTCCTGAGACGGGCGCCGTTGCATTCCGGGCAGGGGATAAGGTTGATGAAACGCTCCATTTTCTCCCGTTCGTAAAAATCCGCCCCCTCCCAGTCCCTTTGAAGCTCGGCTATGACACCGTCGAAGGGCCTGTTCATGAAGCTCCTGCGTGTCCCGTGGTCCACATGGAACTCTATGGGCTCTCCTCCGGAGCCATAGAGGATGGCATGCTGGACATCCTTCGGGAGTTTCTTGAAGGGTTTCCTGATGTCGATCTTGTAATGGTTGACCAGCGCCTCCAGGAAAGGCAGGAAATGAACAGGGTTCTTCTCTCCCCAGGGCACGACCGCGCCGTCACGCAGGGACAGATCGTGGTTCGGGACAATGAGGGCGGGGTCGAAATACTCCTTGACGCCAAGACCTGTGCAGGCAGGACATGCTCCGTAGGGGTTGTTGAAGGAGAACATGCGCGGAGCGATCTCGGGGTAACTGATGCCGCAATCGGGGCAGGCGAATTTCTCGCTGTAGATGTGGGTTTCTTTTCCCGTCTCCACCTTCACGATGCCCCCGGCCCTGGCAAGGGCAAGCTCCACGGCCTCGAAAAGCCTGCGCTCGATGCCTTCACGGATGGTTATCCTGTCGATGATCACCTCGATCTCGTGCTTCTTGTTCTTGTCGAGCTCGATCTCGTCAGCGAGGTCCATTATATTGCCGTCGATCCTGACCTTTGTGAAGCCGTGCTTCCTGAGATCATCGATCTCCTTGCGGTATTCGCCCTTCCTGCCGCGCACGATGGGGGCAAGAATGGCGAGGTCCTTCCCTTTTCCCAGCCCGATGATGCTGTCAACGATCTGGGGAGCGTGCTGGCTCTTGATCTCCTTGCCGCAGCCGTAGCAGAAAACGCGTCCGATCCGGGCGAAAAGGAGCCTCAGGTAATCATATATCTCGGTGACGGTCCCCACGGTGCTCCGCGGGTTCTTGCTGATGCTCTTCTGCTCTATGCTGATAGCGGGTGAAAGCCCCTCGATGTAATCAACGTCGGGCTTCTCCATGAGCTCTAAAAACTGCCTTGCGTAGGATGAGAGCGATTCCACGTACCTTCGCTGCCCTTCCGCGTAGATGGTGTCAAAGGCGAGCGTCGACTTCCCGGAGCCGCTCGGCCCGGTGATGACGACCATCTTGTTGCGGGGAATGGTTACGTCGATGTTCTTGAGGTTGTGCTCCCTCGCACCCTTAACGAATATCCTGTCCATTTCTTTCTAAAAGCCACTGTCTTTCAAAGCCACCTCATTGTAGCAGAAAACGGGCCTTATTTCAAAAAACCGTTTCAACCGTTTCAACCGTTTGAGCGGTTTCAGCGGTCAGGTCTTTCCACCCTGAAACTTTCAAACTATGAACTTTGGAACTTTCTTCTCTCTGCCCCCCTTGCCAGAAGCCACATGTGACTATATAATGTACCTCATAACAATTCAAGGACCACCCGGCGTTTAAAATAACGGTAAGGAGGTACTCTCATGGGAAACATATCCGAACCAAAAGGCTGGAACCCCTATCTGGCAGGGGCGCTTACGGGGCTTCTCCTGATCCTTTCCGTCTGGGCCGCGGGTAAGTATTTCGGTGCTTCGACCACCTTCGTCAGGGGCGCCGGGTTCGTGGAGCAGACCTTTTCCCAGGAACGTGTCGCAACGATGGAGTATTTCAAAAAGGAGATGCCCAAGATCGACTGGCAGTGGATGTTCGTCGTGGGCATATTCTTCGGCTCCGTCATTGCCGCGGGGACGTCAAAGTCCTTCCGCTGGCAGGGAGTCCCCGCCATGTGGGAAAACAGGTTCGGCCCCAACAAGGCAAAGCGCGCCGCGGCTGCCTTTCTCGGAGGCACCATCGCCATGTTCGGGGCGCGACTCGCTGACGGGTGACCCAGCGGTCATGGGCTGAGCGGTTCGCTCCAGCTTGCTGTCAGCGGCTTTATTTCCTTGATCTGTTTCTTTGTGGGCGGCCTTATCGTTGCCAATATACTCTACCGGGGAGGTGAGAAGAAATGAACGATCTCATCTATGGATTGGTAACAGGCGCCATATTCGGCTTTCTTCTCCAGAAGGCCCGGGTCATCAGGTACGACAAGCAGATAGCGGCCCTGAGGCTCATGGACATGACCATCGTCAAGTTCATGTTCACCACGGTCCTTGTGGCCATGGTGGGCGTTTACCTCCTCAAGGACCTCGAGCTGGTTAAACTATCCATAAAAACAACCATTCTGGGCGGCAACATTATCGGCGGGCTTATCTTCGGCATCGGCTGGGCCCTTCTCGGCTACTGCCCGGGAACATCGCTGGGCGCCCTCGGTGAGGGCCGCTACGACTCGATCTGGGGCATCATCGGGATGCTCACCGGCGCCGCCCTCTTTGCCGAGCTATTTCCCCTCATGAAAAGGACGGTCCTGACCTGGGGAAATTTTGGCAAGATAACCATTCCCGGGATCCTGGGCATAAACCACTGGATCGTAATAATAGTAATGGTAATACTGGGGGTCCTCATGTTCAGGTTCTTTGAGAAAAAAGGACTTTAAAGACCGTAAGGTGTGGGTCGTAAAGCGTAAGGTGTTGTAAGGGTTTGTGAACACCTCGCGCTTTACACCTCACGCTTTACGAACCGGAGGTTAGCATGGAACGTCTTGTTGTTATCGGCGGGGTTGCGGCGGGAATGAGCGCCGCGAGCAGTTTCAAGAGATCAAAACCTGGGGCGGAGGCCATTGTCCTCGAAAAGGACCATTTCATCTCCTATGGTGCCTGCAGCCTTCCTTATTATATATCTGACGACGTTACGGATATGAACATGCTCATATCGCTCACACCCGAGGCGGCAACACAGGAGCGCGGCATAACCGTACTCACCCGCCATGAGGCGCTGGCCATCGATACCGCAAAAAAGACCGTCATTGCCCGCGATCTCGAAAAGAACGAAGAAAAGGCCTTCCCTTACGACAAGCTCGTCATCGCAACGGGAGGCCTGCCTGTCCGTCCGCCGCTGCCCGGTATCGACCTTGGCCGCGTATTTACCCTGAGGACCCTCTCGGACGGCGTGGAGATAAAAAAGTTCATCGACGCCTGGATGTCCTTCGAACCATGCCTCGGGCC
>Ga0116153_10000388_pt1 | contig 58496 bp, 34 predicted proteins | sample AD_UKC028_MetaG_FD_89896 | JGI IMG/M metagenome (GOLD analysis project Ga0116153, IMG submission 89896) | Active sludge microbial communities of municipal wastewater-treating anaerobic digesters from USA - AD_UKC028_MetaG | ecosystem: Engineered > Bioreactor > Anaerobic > Digestate | place: USA...
GCCGCCCTAACGATGTCCTTGCCGCGCGCAAGCCTATTCTCTCATATCGAGACCAGCTACGAGAAAAGATGCTTTTAGCTGAGGCTGCAGCGTAATGATCCAAGACGCAGAAGACAGAGTTCAGAGATCAGAGGACAGAAAAAACCTTGTCTCTGTTTTCTGTTCTCTGTTGTCTGTCATCCTGCCATGAAATGGCAACAGTTGCCGGCGATCAGCGCCCCGATGTCCTTTCAGATGGCGCTTGATGAGATTTTATTCCGATCCCAAAAAGAAAAACCTCAAGATCCCGTTCTCCGGTTTTATGTTTCTTCGGAACCCTGGATCAGCGCCGGTTATTCTTTCCGCGATGACGATGACCTTCGCAAGTCGGATCTGATCCGGAAAAACCCGGGAGTTCCTGTTTGTCGCCGTATAACAGGCGGCGGCTGCGTCAACCATGGTGATGATCTTATTTTTTCGCTGACGGGAAGGATCCAGACCGATCCCGAGAATTTCAACTCTGTTCGCATGAGCTATCAAAAGATCCACGAAGCCGTCAAAGCGGGCCTTGAGCCGTTCGGTTTCCATGTGACATGTTATGGCGAGGAAGATGAACTTCCTAAAGGGAGCGATTGTTTTGATTTTCCGGTGGAAAGCGACCTGGCTTGGAAAGGCAAGAAGATCGCCGGAGGGGCGCAGAAACGCTCCGAAGGCGTCTTCCTTCATCACGAATCGGTTTTGATCCCGTCGGGGATCAGCCGCGAAGAATTGATGCGATCGATCCGGAGCGGATTAGAAAAAGTTTTCGCAGTATCCATAAAGACTGTCGAAATGGACCCGGCTCTCTACTTTCAAGCGGAAAAAAGCCCATGGAAGAATCGGCAAGTTATCTGAAGAAGATCGAGAGCATCCTTGAGAAGGACTCCCGCTACAAATTCGAGGCTTACACCTTTATTCTGGCCGCGCTTCATGATACGGTCTCAAGGCTCAAAAAACCCCGGCATATCTCAGGCAAAGAGCTTGCGCTGGGCATCAAACGATACGCGCTTGATCAGTTTGGGCCGATGGCTAAGACCGTGCTCCATCACTGGGGGATACGCGCGACGCTTGATTTTGGCAGGATCGTTTTCTCTCTGATCGACGTCCAGCTTCTCAGTAAACAACCCGAAGACAAGCTTGAGGATTTCGACAAAGTTTATGAATTTGAAGAAGCGTTCGGAACATATAAGATCGAAGACGAATAAGTGAATATCCGATGACCCAAGACCTCTTGAGAGATCTCAATCCGATGCAGCGCGAGGCTGTGGCTTGGCTTCCCGTGAGGCCTTTGCTGATCTTGGCGGGAGCGGGAAGCGGCAAAACGCGGATCCTGACGCATCGCATTGCCTGGCTTATCGCGCACGGCGTGCCGGCTTTCAATATCTTAGGCGTGACCTTTACCAACAAGGCGGCTCAGGAAATGCGTTCCCGCATCGAGAAACTTGTCGCCCAGCAGGTTTGGGTCAGCACTTTTCATTCCACATGCCTTCGGATCCTCCGCCAGGATGGGCCCGCCATCGAACTGGACCGCAATTTCATCATTTACGATGAATATGACCAACTCCAGGTGATCAAAGACTGCGTCGCCGAGCTTAACTTGAATGAAAAGCAAGTACATCCCAAAGGCGTTCGCGAAGAGATCCAGCGCGCGAAGGATTATCTTGTGACGCCTTTTCAGTATTCGGAGAAAGCCGAAGATCTGTTTCAGGATGCTGTCGGAAAAGTTTACCAGCTTTATGAGGCCAAGATGAAGCGTCTCAAAGCCTGCGATTTCGGTGATCTCATCATGAAAACGGTGGCGCTCTTTGACAGGAACCCGTCGGTCCTTAAGACCTGGCAGGACCGTTTTCAGCATATCTTGATCGATGAATATCAGGATACGAACCACGCCCAGTACCGTTTTGTGAAACTGCTCGCGTCGGCCCGGCGGCAGATCACCGTGGTGGGGGATCCGGATCAATCGATCTATGCCTGGCGCGGCGCCGACATCAAGAACATCCTCAATTTCGAGGCGGATTATCCGGATTCCGGAACGATCCGCATGGAGCAGAATTACCGCTCGACGCCGGTGATCCTCGAGGCGGCGAATCATCTGATCAAAAATAACCAGATGCGAAAACCCAAAGCGCTTTGGACCGAGAAAAAAGGCGGTTCCAAGATCGAACTTTTTAACGCCGAGGATGAGGCGGCGGAGGCTAAATATGCCGTCGAAAACGTTATCCAATACAAGGCTCAGGGCCGGAGCTACGCCGATCAGGTGATCTTCTACCGCGTTCACGCGCAATCGCGCGTTCTGGAAGAAGAATTGATGCGTGCGAACATTCCCTACAAGATCGTGGGCGGGACCCGCTTTTATGATCGCAAGGAGATCAAGGACATTATCGCGTATCTCCGGCTTGTCGCGTACCCGCACGATGAAGTGAGTCTTAAGCGCGTGATCAATGTCCCGGCGCGCGGGATCGGCAAAAAAGCCATGGAAACCCTCGAAGCCGAGGCGCGAGGAAAGACTTGGGAAGAAGTTCTGCAAGACCTTCCCAGCGTTAAAGGGCTGACGCCAAGGGTTCAAAAGTCTCTCGGAGCTTTTTACGCCTGGCTTACGAAGCTTCGGAAAAAACAAAATGAGATGACAGTCCATGAGATCCTCGAACGGATCCTGGAAGATACGGGTTATGTGACGGAACTTGAGGCCGAGCGTACCGTCGAAGCCCAGGCGCGGCTTGAAAATATCGAGGAATTTTTCAGCGTAATCGAGGATTTTACGGAAAACAGGAGCTCCGGACTTGGGACTCGTCCCTTGAAAAAATCTGAAACCAAAACGAGTCCCGAGGAACAAGCTGCGAGTCCCGAAATGACGCCCTTAGCGTCATTTCTTGATTCGATCGAACTTGTGACGGACCTCGACGCTTGGGACCAGGGGACGAATGTCCTGACTTTGATGACGCTTCACACGGCTAAGGGATTGGAATTTCCGATCGTTTTTATGGTCGGCATGGAAGAGGGGATCTTCCCGCACATCAATTCCTATATGGGGCCGTCGGACGATCTTGAGGAAGAGCGGCGGCTATGCTATGTCGGTATCACGCGGGCAAGAGAGAAACTTCATCTTTCCTATGCGACCGAACGGCGTATGTACGGCGCAACCCATCACAATCTTCCGTCAAGGTTCCTCAACGAGATCCCTCCCAGTCTCTACGATATCCGGGCCATGCGTTCTTACGGCGAATACCGCGATGAAGACGAAAATCAGGACCAGGGCTACTCCGTCCACGATACCGTCATCGAATTCGATGACGACCCGTCATCGCGCTAATTTCCAAAAAGCTATTCCCAACGGGGATTTTGGCCGTTAAAATGTCCTCATGAAAATCCTAAAAAACCGCGTGTTCGGGTTCTGGGACGGCCTTTTTTATTCTCTATTGATATGGAGCGTGGTGTGCATTTTTACGACCCTTTTCGCGGTCCTGGACATTTTTGTCATTTTCCCGATCTCCCTTATTTTTGACCGCGGCACGGGATGGAAGATCCATCAGACCTCGATCATCTGGTCGCGGGCGATCATCCGAGGCAGCGGGATCTGGCGGATGGTCGTGAAAGGGCGGGAGCACCTCCAAAAAGGAAAGCGCTATATCGTCGTGGCGAATCATCAAAGCCTGATCGACATTCTGGTCGCTTGCGCCGCTTTGCCGATCCATTTTAAATTCCTGGCAAAACGCGAACTTTTTTTCATTCCTTTTATGGGTTGGGCCATGGCGCTCGCGGGTTACATTCCGGTGGATCGCGCAAGCCACAAGAGCGGCCGTAGCGCCATGCAGCGGATCTCAGCCGTTCTGAAGAAAGGTATTAGCGTGCTTCTTTTTCCCGAAGGAACCCGGAGCCCGGACGGAAAGATCCACGCGTTCAAGATGGGGGCTTTCAAACTCGCGAAAGATAACGGAGTCGAGATCCTGCCGGTCGTGATGGACGGGACCGGGCAGGCGCTGCCAAAGAAATCATGGCTCATTAAGCATAAAAGCACGTTTGTGGTGTCGATCGGCAAACCTGTTTCGCTCGCGGATCTCGGGGATAGCTCCCTGGAGGAAATGAAAGAAAAGATCCGCCATGAGATGATCGGGCGGCTTGAGAAAATAAGGCATCACGAATAACCCGCAGAGGACAAGTGCGTAGCCTTTCAAACCGTTTCTTTTGGTTGTCGATCTTTTGCTTATGTTGCGTCCAACATGCCGTATCCGAAACGGTTTTTTCCTACGAAGGAGAATCAAAAAAGATGAAGGTTCTGACGCTTAATACCTGGCAAGAAAAAGGCCCGTGGCAGGAGCGGTGGGAGCTCATCTTTCGCGGCCTTAAGGAATATGACGCGGACATCGTGGGTTTTCAGGAGGTTTTTAACATGGAATGGGCCGAAGAGATCCGGCGTCGGTCCGGTTATCCTTATCTTGCCGTGAGCGGCGAACATTCGGGGCTGATCTTTCTTTCTAAGTTCAAACCCGTCGAACAAGCATGCCTTATCATGAAAACCAAATCGCCGACGGAAGATTATCTGCGTTACGCCTTTTATGTCCGCGTCGATACCGGCAGCGGCGAGATCGCGCTTTTTAATACCCATCTTTCCTGGAAAGCCGACGAGAACGTGGTCCGAATGGAGCAAACGGAAGAATTAGTTCATTTTGTGGAAGAAAAAGCAAAAGACCTTCCGGCGGTGATCCTGGGGGATTTTAATATGGCGGCCCCGGCGCCGGGGATCGTTTTTCTCCGGGAACTTAAGAAATGGGTCGATACGTTTGGAGTGCGAAATCCGGATAAGCGCGGGCTTACCTGGGATTACCGAAATTCCTACGCGGAAGCCGAACGCGACAAAATGGCGGAGCGGCGCATCGATTATATTTTTGTCCGTGAGCTGAAAGGGCCCCTTGCAAAGATCCTGTCTTCCCGTGTTGTTTTTTGATGAGCCGCGTGACGGCATTTGGCCGTCGGATCATTTAGGCGTGCTTACGGAATTCGGCGCAAAGTCCTGAAGAGGAATTATGGAGCATAAAGATAAGGCAAGAGAATATCAGGCGATCCGCAGGCGCCTGACGCTTTTTCATCTCGCGCTGACCCCCGCGCTTCTGGTGATCCTCGTCGCAAGCGGATGGACATTTTTGATGCGGCAGAACGCCGTCGCGCTGACCGGTTCAAGCGAATGGAGGGTCGTGGCGGTTTATTTTGTTCTTTTCTCGCTTTTTTTCCTGATCTTCGATCTGCCGCTTTCTTTCTATTCGGGCTTTATCCTCGAGCATAGGTTCGGTCTTTCAAACCAATCTTTCGCCGCGTGGCTTTGGGACACCGCCAAGAAAACGCTGCTTTCGTTTGTCTTGTCGCTTGCGCTTTTGGAATGCCTTTATTGGATCATCCGGGCCGAACCGCTGCGATGGTGGCTTTGGGCGTGGGCGGCCTATGCCTTCGTCAGCTATATCCTGGGCAAGGTTTTTCCGGTCCTGATCGTACCGCTTTTCTACAAGTATGGTAAGCTTGAAGATAAGGAATTAGAGGGTAAGGTTTTGAAGCTCGCGGCACGGTTTGATATGCCGGTCGGGAATGTTTATTCGATCAATTTGAGCAAGACGACAAAAAAGGCCAATGCGGCGTTCATGGGGATCGGGAAGACCAAACGGATCGTTTTAAGCGATACGCTCATCAGCGGTTTTACGCATCCCGAGATCGAGGTGGTGGTGGCTCACGAACTGGGCCATTATAAACATCATGATGTATGGCGGCTTTTGGCGTTCGGGCTTTTCGCTTCGCTCCTCGCTTTTGCGGCCGGTTTCTGGGGCATGAACCGTTCGGTCGCATGGCTCGGTTTAAGTTCAGCCGCCGATATCGCCGGCTTACCGCTTCTTTTTCTGATCTTTTATATCGTTAATCTTGTTTTAACGCCGCTTACAAGCGGTTATTCGCGCCGGCGGGAACGCGCCGCGGATATTTTTGCCCTGAAGGCGTTGGGGGACCGGGATGTTTTTATTTCCTGTATGAGCAAGCTTGGAGAGCAGAATCTTGCGGACCCGGAACCGCCCGCTTGGTATGAATGGCTTTTTTACGATCATCCTTCGATCGGGAGGAGGATCGGGATGGCCAAGGATTGGAAGTCAGATGAAAAATAAAAATTTAAAAATCTTTCTTTGTTTGGCAGTCGCGTTTTTATCCTGCGGCGGAATCCTGTCGTTTGCGGCCACCGAAGAAAACGACCGGGGCAAGGAGGATGTGGAACGCCGTCAGAAGATCGAGATCGAAAGATTCTATGCCGGCAAAGGCGGGAGCGCGCCGGTCGCTCCCATGGCGATCGAGCTTTATAATGACGCCGTCAAATTTTATGAAAAAAATGAGTTCGAATTAGCCCGTCAGGCGCTTAACGACTCGCTGCAACTGGATCCCCGGAACGCTTTAGCGCTCGAGCTTTTAGGCGAGATCGAGAATCTTCAGCAGAATTTTGAAAAAGCGGAAAACTACTACAAGCAAAGCTATCTCATCAATCCTTCCCAGCGTTTGCGTCAGAAGATCGAAAAGCTTCAAAAAGAACACGCGGTTGAAAAAAACCTTGATACTTACGACGAGGAGCATTTCATTATCAAATACCGCAAAGGGGAGCAGGGCTACGAAGGCTATTGGCTGAAGAATCTCCTGCGTGAGGTTTACCGCCAGATCTCCCAGGATTTCGGGCACTACTTCAATCATAAGACCACAGTGCTTTTTTACCAGGGGACGGAATTCCATGATGTCACGGGACAAGCCGGTTGGGTGGGCGGGCTTTATGACGGAAAAATAAGGCTACCGGCCTACAGGCAGGGCTTTAACGAAAGAGAGCTTCGCGCAGCCGCGACACACGAAATGACCCACGCTTTTGTGGCATCCCTAAGCGGCATGCGCGCTCCCGCGTGGCTTCACGAAGGATTGGCTCAATACGAGCAGAACAAGGTCCTTCCGGTGAACACGACGATCTTTGACGCGGCGGTCCGTACCAAAACGCTTATTCCGATGAGCCGCTTGCTTTCCGAGGATCTTAAGCTGGACAAAATGGACCCGTTTGAGGCCGCTCTTTTTTACCAGGAGTCTTTTGAGCTTGTCCGCTACATGGTCGAGCGGTTCCAAATGTACCGCATGAAAGAGCTTCTCGTGAAGTTTAAGGAGGGGAAGCCCGCCGAACAGGCGATCGAAGAAACGCTTGGGGTCTCTCCCTCTCAATTGGAGAAAGAATGGCTTGCCACGATCCCCAACGCATAGCGGTGGCCAGGGTCGCCGGGTCGATGCCCTATTGTTTCAGGCATTGTCTTTCCGATGACGCGCTAAAAAATTCCATAAAACGGTCCGGCGTTCTATTGCCCGTCATCATCACGGGCAATAAACGGCCGCTCCTCATCACCGGTCACAGGCGTTTTGTTGCGGCGCGTTTGTTCAAAATAAAGGAAATGCCCGCCATAGTTGCGGCGAAGTTAAAACCGCGCGATGCTTTTCTTCTTAACCTCGTCTCTAATTGGAAGCAAGGATGTTCCGATCCGGATCGCGCGAAAGCGCTCGGGATGGCCGCCCGTAAGTTCGGATTTAAAGAAAAAGAGATCCTTTCGACGATCATGCCTCTGCTCGGCCTGCCGCAAGAGAAATCCTTGTGGGAGCTTTATCTGAAGATCGATCGTTTTCCCCATTCGCTTAAAGACCTCATGGAAGCCGGGCAGTTGCCGTTGCGTGCCGCGGCCTCTCTCGTTAAATTCTCGCCAAAAGATCAGGACTATCTCGCCACGAAAGTTTCCAGTAAAGTGAAATTAACGAGCTCGCAGTTTCTTCAGGCCGGGGAGTGGCTTTCAGATCTCATGAGGCGAACCGGGAAAAGCCTTCAAGCTTTACTTGAAAAAAACCAAGTTCTGAAGGGCTTGGGTGTTTCCGGTATGGATGGCCGGGCGAAGGCCGACCGGTTTTTTGCCAGGGTTAAAGCGCTTCGTTTTCCAGGATATTCCCGCTATCTCGAAAAATTTGAGGAAAAGCGGGCAGCGATGCTTCGTGATGCCAAAGAAATACGTCTGGAGCCCGTTCAAGGCTTCGAAGAGCCGGGTTTCGAGCTTCATGCCAGAGTGAAAGACCCCGAAGCGCTCGATCGTCTTCTTCAGAAACTTTCCAGGGAGCGTTCCGCGCTTAACTCGTTGTTTGAAATTGTGTTATGAATCCTATAGAATGCTCCTTTCGATGACCCTGACATGAGAAAAATCCTTTTCATTTTAGCTGTTTTGGGGTGTGCTTTTGCTCCTCGCCTGGATGCAGAGGAGGTTCGTGTCTCCGCGAGCCTGAATAAGCGCTCAGTCCAAGTCGGGGAAGATCTCCGGCTCAATATCCGCGTGACGGGCCAGACCATGAATTTGCAGGCCCCGCGACTTCCCGCCTTGGATGGGTTTGAGGCCTATTACACAGGGAGGGCCTCACATATCGCTTTTGTGAACGGAGTTTCCTCATCGAATGTGGAGTTCAGTTACACACTTATCCCACAGCGCGCCGGACGCTTTACCATCAACTCCGTAGATGTCCAAGTCGGTCAGAATGTCCTGCGCACGGAACCTCTCGAGATCGAAGTGATCGGAGGTCAGGCGCAACCCGCAAGAACCCAGCCTTCTCCGCAAACCGTTCCAGCGATGCAAGCGCCGGCACCCATGCGGACGGGAAATGATCAGAATTACACGGTCTCGCCTGGGACGGATGACAATATTTTTGTACAGGCCGGATTGGACAAAAAAGAGGCCTATCAAAACGAACAGGTGCTTTTAACCTACACGCTTTTTACCAGATACGATACACGCTACGAAGGTTTTGAACGCGAGCCCGAGACAAGCGGATTCTGGATCGAAGAATTCCCGATGGACCGGGATGTGCCCCGGGAGACCGTCCGCACGAACGGCAAACGTTATGTGAAAGCCGATGTGAAAAAACTCGCGCTATTTCCCACGGCACCCGGTAACTACACCATCAAGCCAGGGAGTCTTAAAGTCTCGATCCGTGAAGAACCCCAGGGCTCGAGCGCTTTCGATGAATTCTTTAGCGACAGCTTTTTTACGGGAGGGTCTTTTTTCGCGCGCCGTCAAAATCGTTTGCTTGAGCCGCCGCCCATCCAGCTTACCGTGAAACCATTGCCCGAAGAGAGGAAGCCCGCCAGCTTTCAGGGCGCGGTCGGTTCTTTTCGCATGACGGCCCTGATCGATAAAGACAAGGTTAAGCAGAATGAACCCATCACGCTTAAGATGATCATTGAGGGGGACGGGAATATCGAGACGCTGACGCGTCCGAAAGTCCCCGCGCTTACGGGCTTCAAGACCTATGACGCGGACACCAATTCCAAGCTTTTCCAGACGGACAACGTGATCGGCGGCACCAAAAGCTTTGAAGTGGTTTTTATTCCCAAGGACGAGGGGAAATCGTTCATTCCTCCGCTGGAGTTCAGTTATTTTGATCCGAGGCAACGGAAATACGTGACCCTGAGGACGCCGAACTTTCCCGTGGAAGTCGAGCATTCGGACCAGGCGTTCCAGATGCCGCAGGAACTGGCGGGAAATTCCATTTTTCAGAAAAGGGTCAAATCGGAAGGAAAAGACATTCGCTATATCAACGAGAAACTTCCCGATATTTCCAAAATGAGAACTAGCGACACCGTCTACAAGGCGCTTTTGTGGGGGAATGCCCTTCTTTTTATCCTGCTGATCGCGCTTTGGATGAAAGATCGCCAGGACCGGCTTTTCTCCAAAGACGAGGCGTTGCGGCGCCGAAAAACGGCACGATCGACCGCAATGGCTAATATGAGCCGGCTTAAAAAGCTCGCCCGTTCTTCCAAAGAGGAGGACGTGGCGCTCTTTTTCGTGGAACTTGAAAAAGCCATGACTCAATACATTGCCGACAAATGGAATTTTTCAACCTATGGAGTCACGCGGCGGGACCTCGAGGAAACGCTCACCGCCCATTTTGGCGCAGGTGACGCGCACCTGCAAGATGTCCTAGAACTTTTCCGGCTTTGTGATGAATCCAGGTTCGGCAAGGGGTCGATCCCCGCCGCTTCCAAGAAGATCGGCCTGAAGATCTTCGAGGATGCGGTGAACCGGATCGAGAGGATGCGAAAATGAGACGCTTTGTTTTATTTTTCCTGATCGCGCTGTGCGTCGGGCCTTCCTTTTGCGTTGCGGCGGATCTCCCCAAGACCTTTCAGGAAGCGAATACAAGCTATCGGACCGGCGATTATGCGAAGGCCTCCGAGCTTTATGAATCTCTAATCGCTCAAGAACCGCGCCGCGCCGTGTTTTATTATAATCTTGGCAACGCCTATGTCAGACTCGGGGCTTTAAGCAAAGCTATTTTGAATTATGAAAAAGCCCTCCTCTTGGATCCCCGGAACGCCGATATCCGCGCGAATCTCAATTACGCGCGAGGTCTTCTGGAGTACCGCGTGGAGGATACGCGGAACTGGTACATAAAAGCCACGGGGGCGGTGCTAAGGTCCATGACGGAGCAGGAAGTGAACACGGTCGCCTTAGCCACGCTTTTTATTTTTCTCGCGGGAGGGATCCTTTTCTTTTTGAGAGGGCGCGGGGTTTTTTGGAGTTTTTGGCGCCGGTTCCTTTTCATGATCCTTCTAATCGCCGGTCTTGTTGTTTTTGGAAAACAGGCGCAGGATAATCTTCTGCGCGATGCCGTGGTGATGCAAAAAGAGTGTGAGGCGCGCTACGGCCCCTCGGAACACGACCAGGTCGCGTTCCGTATGGGCGAGGGGATCAAGGTTTTTGTGGTTGACCGGCGCGAGGATTGGAGCCGCGTGCTTCTGACGAACGGTGAAAGCGGTTGGGTCAAGGATTCCGACATTGCTGAGGTAAAAATATGAAAAAACTTCCGGATGCAAAAGGTCATTTTGGTCCCTACGGAGGGCGTTACATTCCTGAAACGCTCGTGAAGGCATGCGAGGAGTTGGCTGCGGCTTTTCAAGCTGTCAAAAAGGATAAAAAATTTAATGAAGAGTTGCGTTACTATCTCGGCGCGTATGCCGGACGCCCGACGCCGCTTTATGAGGCAAAGAACCTTTCTTCGCACTTTGGCTGCGGAAGGATCTTTCTTAAGCGGGAGGATCTTCTTCATACCGGCGCTCATAAGATCAATAATACGCTCGCGCAAGGGCTTCTCGCCAAGCGGCTCGGCAAAAAACGCATCGTGGCCGAGACCGGCGCGGGGCAGCATGGCGTCGCTTCGGCGACCGCGGCTTGCGTTTTCGGATTGAAATGTGTTGTTTATATGGGCGCCGTCGATATGGAGCGTCAGGCGCTTAATGTTTACAAGATGCGACTGCTCGGCGCGGAAGTGCGGCCTGTCCATTCAGGGTCCAAGACCCTTAAGGACGCCACAAATGAAGCGATTCGCGATTGGGTGACGAACGTCGAAGACACGCATTATCTTCTGGGTTCGGTCGTGGGTCCGCATCCTTATCCCGCAATGGTCCGAGAATTCCAATCCGTGATCGGGAACGAGACCCGCCATCAGATCTTGAAATTGACCGGGCGCCTTCCCGCATATCTCATGGCCTGCGTGGGCGGCGGCAGCAATTCCATGGGAATTTTTCACCCATTTTTGAAAGACCGGAATGTACGTATGGTCGGCATTGAAGCGGCCGGCGAAGGGGTCCATACCCATCATCACGCGGCGTCGATCACAAAAGGACGGCCGGGCGTTTTGCACGGTATGAAAAGCTACCTTCTGCAGGATAAAAACGGCCAGGTCTTGCTGGCTCATTCGATCTCGGCGGGATTGGATTACCCCTCGGTAGGCCCGGAACATTCGTATTTAAAAGATTCGGGACGTGTTATTTATCAAGCCGTGACGGACCGTGAAGCGCTCAGGGGTTTCGAATTACTGACGAAGCTTGAGGGGATCATGCCAGCCCTGGAACCGGCCCATGCCGTGGGTTATCTTCCGAAACTTATGCCGAAAACAAAACGGAACGATATCGTGATTATTTGTCTCTCCGGTCGCGGCGACAAGGACATGGGGACGGTCCAGGAACACTTAAAGGTTTGATATGGCTACCATAGATTTCTTAACTCAAAAGATCAGTCAGGCCAAACGAAAAAAAGCAAAGCTCTTTTGCGTTTTTCTGACTTTAGGATATCCGAGTTTGCCCGCGACGGAGCGTTTGATCTTTTCCGCGGAGCGTTCCGGCGTCGATATTCTGGAACTTGGATTCCCGTTCTCGGACCCGCTTGCCGACGGGCCGACGATCCAGTTTTCCTCCGAAAAAGCGCTGCAAAAGAACGTGAATATCCATGACGGATTCCGGCTCGTATCGAAACTGCGCGCGAAGGGATGCAAAATGCCGGTTGTTTTTTTTGGTTACTTCAATCCGGTGTGTTCGTATGGCGCGAAAGATTTCGCGCGCGATGCGAAAAAAGCGGGTTTTGGCGGTTTGATCATTCCTGATCTCCCGCCTGAAGAGGAGCAGGCGTTCCAGAAAGAATGCAGGAAGCGTAAGCTTCGGCGGATAGAGCTTGTGGCGCCTACCACATCGGATAAGCGAGCAAAGATGCTTGTACAAAGATCCCAGGGATTCGTCTATTATGTCTCGCTTCGCGGCGTGACCGGCGCAAGGAAAGCGCTTCCGTCCGATCTAAAAGCCCATCTTGCCAAATTAAGGCGCATGACCAAGAAACCCGTTCTGGCGGGGTTCGGGATCTCGACGCCGAAGCAGGCGGCGGATATTTCCCGGATGGCCGACGGCGTGATCGTCGGCAGCGCCGTGATCGAGCATCTGAAACGCGGGATCCCTGCGGCTGAACGTTTTATCAAAAAAATGTCGCAGGCCGTGCACGGAGTATGAGCGGCGCGCTGTTAGGGCTTGATCTTGGCGAAAAAAGGATCGGCGTCGCGTTTGTCCCGGCGGGTACCACGATCGCATTTCCAGTGAAAACGATCGAAGTGAAGGGCCGGGAAAAAACTTTGCAAGAGATCCAGAGATTAGTCCTTGAGCACAAAGCCGAAAAGATCGTGATCGGTTTTCCAAAGACGCTTAAGGGTGAGATCGGGATCGCTGCGGAAAAAAGGATTAAGGAAGCCGAGTGGTATCAATCGGGCCTTAGCGTGCCGGTCGTTCTTTGGGATGAGCGCTTGTCCTCAAAAGAGGCGGAACGGATCCTTTTGGACGCGGATGTAAGCCGGAAAAAAAGGAAAGAAGTCATTGATCAGCTTGCAGCTCAGCGCATTCTGCAAAATTATTTGGATAACGCTTTAGCGAACTCATAAAGGGGCTCATGGTCTACCATTTTACGACGCTTGAGAATGGGGTGCGAGTTCTTACGGTGCCGATGCCAAACCGGGATTCGGCGGCGGTCGCTGTTTGGGTCAAGACGGGCGGCCGTTACGAACCCAAAAGGATCTCGGGAGTTTCCCATTTTCTTGAGCATATGCTTTTTAAAGGCACGCCGACCCGGAACACGCGTCAGATCAAGGAGTCGATCGAGGGGGTGGGCGGCATCCTGAACGCTTTTACCGGAGAAGAAGTGACCTGCTATTTCGCGAAGCTTCTTAAGGAGCATTATCCGCGAGCGCTCGAAGTTCTTTCTGATATGGTGCTCAATGCCACGATCCCCGCCGACGAACTCGCCAAAGAGCGTCCCGTGATCCTGGAGGAGATCAAAATGTACCGCGATCTTCCTTCTCATCATGTGCATGATCTGATGGGGGAGCTTCTTTGGCCGGAACAGCCGCTCGGGCGGACGCTTTCGGGCCCTCCGGAAACGATCGCAAAAATGACGCGTTCTGATATTTTAAACTACAAACGTGATTATTATCATAACGCCAACATCTTGATTGCCGTTTCGGGGGACGTGGAACATAGCGAACTTCTCGGCCGTGTCGGGTCGATCTACGGGATTTCTTCTAAGAAAAAACCATCCAGCTTTGTGCCGGCCAACAGCCGGCAAACCAAGCCGCGAACGTATTTTTTTGAAAAAAAGACCGAGCAGACCCATCTTGTGATCGGTCTTCATGCGCTCCCGCGCATGCATCCGGACCGTTATAAGCTCGGACTTTTGCACGTGATGCTTGGGGCGAACATGTCGAGCCGCCTTTTCGAGGAGTTACGCGAGAAACGGGGCCTGGCCTACGAGATCAAATCAAGCATCTCCGCCTACCATGACGCAGGCGCTTTTACGGTCTCCGCCGGCGTCGAAACAAAAAAAACCGCGCGCGCCGTCGAAGTGATCTTAAAAGAGCTCGGGAAAGTAAGAAAGAGCGTCGTTAAAGAGGGGGAGCTTCGCCGCGCCAAGGATTACTTTAAAAGCCAGGTCGCATTGGGCGTGGAAGATACGCTCGATCATCTTCTTTGGGCGGGGGAAAAAGCCCTTTGTTCGGGTGAATTGCCTGATAAGGAAGATATTTATCAAAAGATCGAGGAAGTTTCGGCTGAAGATATCCGTGAGTTGGCCCGCCGCATCTTCCGCACAGGGAACTTGAACCTTTCGCTGATCGGCCCGGTACCGGATAAAATGCAACGCATGATCGCCAAAAACCTTATGATCGAAGGAGCTTGAGGAGATTGCCGTGAAAAAAATCATGATCGCTCCCAGCGTGCTTTCCGCGGATTTCAGCCGTTTGGCCGATGAGGTTCGGGAGGTCGAGAAAGCCGGATGTGATTTGATCCATATCGATGTCATGGACGGCCACTTTGTGCCGAATCTTACGATCGGGCCGTTGGTCGTAAGCGCGGTACGGAAGGTCACGAAGCTGCCGCTCGATGTTCATTTAATGATCGACGCGCCTTCCCGCTATATCGCGGAATTCCGTAAGGCGGGCGCCGATTGGATCACGATTCACGTGGAAGCCGAGAAAGATGTTCGCGGTGTTCTTAAGATGATCCATGATTCAGGGGCAAAGGCGGGTCTTTCGCTTCGCCCAAAAACCTCCGTTGAATCGTTATCGCCTTATTTGTCCGATCTGGACCTGATCCTTGTCATGTCGGTCGAGCCGGGATTCGGCGGTCAATCGTTCATGCCGGATATGATGCGGAAGATCGAGTCCTTGCGTCCGAAATTTAAGGGGCTTATCTCGGTCGATGGCGGGATCGATCCCGCGACCGCGCCGAAGGCCGTTGCGGCCGGGGTCGATATCCTGGTCGCCGGAAGCGCCATTTTCGGAAAAAGCGACCGCGCGCAAGCTATCGCTCAACTCCGGGACGCAAGCAAGCATTCATCCTAATGGACCCGAAGAAGATCCGCAATTTTTCCATCATCGCGCATATCGATCATGGGAAATCCACGCTCGCCGACCGGCTGCTTCTCCATACGGGGGCGATCTCCAAGCGCGAATTCCGCGACCAGATCCTCGACGATATGGAGCTCGAGCGCGAACGCGGTATTACGATCAAGGCGCGTGCCGTGCGGATCCATTACAAGGACTACTGGCTCAACTTGATCGACACGCCGGGTCACATTGATTTCACCTACGAAGTTTCCAAAAGCCTTGCCGCGTGCGAAGGCGTTCTGCTTCTTGTGGATGCCGGGCAGGGGATCCAGGCGCAAACAGTCACCAATCTTTATCTTGCCATGGAGCGTCATCTCGCGATCATCCCGATCATCACCAAGATCGATCTTCCGACCGCGGAACCGGAACGCGTCAAAAAAGAGATCGTTGATTTTCTGGGCGTCGACGAAAAAGAGATCCTTTTTTCAAGCGCCAAAACAGGCGAGGGCACCGAAGAGATCCTCAAGGCGATCATCGAAAAGATCCCGCCGCCGCAAGGGGATCTCGAGAAGCCTTTGAGGGCCCTTATTTTTGATTCAAAATTCGACAGCTATCAGGGCGTGGTGGCGTATTTCCGTATTTTTGACGGCAAACTCAGGACCCATGACCAGGTCCTCATGATGCAGACGCGCAACCAGCACGAAGTCGAACAGGTTGGGATCTTCAATCCGAATCCGGAAACTGTTCCGGAGCTTGGCGTCGGAGCGGTCGGTTATATGAATGCCAATATCAAAGATATCTCCGAGGTGAAGATCGGGGATACCCTGACATTGGCGCTCAGTCCTGCCGAGGAACCGCTTCCGGGTTATCAGGATGTGAAGCCCATGGTCTTTTGCGGCCTTTATCCGATCCAGGCAAAGGATTTCCCGCTTCTTCGGGATGCGCTCGCAAAATTACGTCTCAATGATTCTTCTTTTGTTTATGAACCGGAGTCGTCCGCCTCGCTCGGACACGGTTACCGCTGCGGGTTCCTCGGGCTACTTCATATGGATATCATCAAGGAGCGGCTTGAACGCGAATTCAATCTGCAGCTTATTATTACGGCGCCGAACGTTGTCTACAAAGTCCTCACGACCAAAGGCGATATTCTCGAGATCGAAAATCCGACCAAACTGCCGCCCGTACAGCAGATCGAGATCATCGAGGAGCCCTATATCCGCGCGCATGTGATGATCCCATCTTCGGCGCTTGGCGTGATCATGCAGCTCTGCCAGGACCGCCGGGGCACTTATAAGAGCACCGAATATTTGGATGCAACTCGGGCGGTATTGACTTATGAGATCCCGTTTTCCGAGGTCGTGATGGATTTCTATGATAAAATCAAATCGCTTACCGCGGGGTACGGTTCGCTGAACTACGAATTCATCGGGCACCGGCCTTCGGAACTCGTCAAAATGGACATCCTGATCAACGGCGAGCCGGTGGACGCGCTTGCCATTATCACCTGGAAGGAAAAAGCGTACCCGCGCGGCAAAGGGCTCGTGGAGAAACTCAAGGAAGTGATCCCGCGGCAGATGTTCGAGGTCGTGATCCAGGCCGCGATCGGCGCGAAGGTGATCGCGCGCGATTCGATCAGCGCGATGAAAAAGAACGTGACGGCCAAATGTTACGGCGGCGATATCACGCGTAAGCGCAAGCTTTGGGAGCGTCAAAAAGAGGGTAAGAAGCGCATGAAGAAGATCGGCAAAGTCGATCTTCCGCAGGAAGCTTTTATCAGCGTTCTAAAGGTGGAGTAATTTATGGAGCAAGGTTTTTTTCAGGCGATTCGCGGATATCTTTGGATCTTGCCGGTCCTGTTGATACTGGCTTATCTTTACCGGTCCAAGCTGGCCCACGAATGGCTCTTGGCGAGAACTGAGACGCGGCGCTGGCTTCTCCAGAAATGGAAGAATTGGGGAGAGCCGCTTCTGATCGCCGCGATCCTGGCGATCTTCATCCGCACTTTTATTTTCGGGCCTTACAAGATCCCGACCGGTTCCATGAAACCGACCTTCATGGAAAACGATAAGATCTTTGTCGATAAGTTGAGCTATCGTTTTCACGCCCCCCAGCGCGGGGATATCATCGTTTTTAAATACCCGCTTGACCGTAAAAAGGATTTTGTGAAACGTTTGGCCGGACTTCCTGGCGAGAGTATTGAGATCCGCAAGGGGGTCTTATTGGTCAACGGGAAGCCCATGACCGATCCGCCTTTTTCAGCGAATACTTACTACAATGTTGAGGATTGGGAATTTGGAAGATCGGGGCAGGTGATCCGCGTTCCCGACGGCCATTATTTTGCGCTGGGGGATAATTCCGCCCATTCGGCCGATAGCCGTCAGTGGGGATTTGTTCCCGCCAAGGATCTGGTCGGCAAGGCCTTCATGATCTGGTGGCCGCCCCAACGGATCAAGCTTGCCAAGTAGTCTTTTTACCACTTTTCCCCCGCTAAAAGTTTCCGATTGCCGTTAAATTTTCAGCATAAGTTGCCGTAAATACATGTGCGGAGGATTTAACAAATGCAAACGGAATTATTCGATCTACCTTCACCGGCAACCATCCAGGAAGAAGCAGCGGTTTCGAAGCCTTCTTTTCTTGAAAAGACTTTTATCACGCTGCGCCTCGACCAAGCGATCGGTCTTGTTCTTATCCTGCTTGTTTTTTATGTGCTGATCTTTTCCTGGGGTGTTGAAAAAGGCAAAAGATCTTCACAGGATGGCCAAGTGATACGCGCAGCTTCCGCCCCGGTCGTTTTGCCGGAAGCTGTTGAGCCCGCGCCGGTACCCGCCGTTACGGTTTCACCGGTTGTGGCCGCCGTCGAACCTGCGGCGAAGGAAACACCCATCACGGTCGCGGAACTTCCGAAACCGGTCGCAGCGGTCTCCAAGCCAGAAGGGAAGTATACGGTCCAGCATGTGACCTATATCACGCAATCCGCCGCCGACCGGGAGATCCAGAAGCTGGCAAAGCTTGGCTACACGGCCTTTGTGATCCCGAGCGGCAAGCACCTGCAAGTTTGCATCGGGGGGTTCCAGACCCGCCCCGAGGCGATCCAACTTCTGAAACAGTTAAAGACAAAGCAGCTTGTTTCGGGCGACGCTTACGTCCGGCCCATGGTTCGGTAACCGAACATCAAATCCTCCGGATTTTTGAAGTAAAATCGCTCTCCCGCCGAACTTTTCAGCTATCCTTGTCCTGCATTCTTTTCTTAATGGTGACAAGGACAGTCCTGACTTTTAATTTCTTTTTCTAAATAGTAGTCAGGACAGCCCCAATCTCAGCTTCGCTTCGATTGATTGGGATTGGGACTGCCCCAATTTCAGATACTCTGAAATTGATAAGAATTGGGACTAGCCATTTCAGCGTCGCATCGGTATAATACGCTTCTCCAACAGCGAGGCTGTTCGGACCGATCCAATTCACAAAAAGAAGGAGTTTGGTGTCTTATGTCTCAGCATCCTAGCCTGCGTTCCGACAGCGTCGGAGCCAAGCACCGCAATGTTTTTAAGCGCTTCGAACGGATCAAAAAGCTCCAGGATATGGGAAAATGGAGTGATCGAAGCACCGCTTACAATCTTCCAAAAGTGAAGTCCCTGAAGATCAAAATGAAGAAAGTCAAAGAGGCCAAAGAGGGGGCCGCGGAAGGGGCAGCCGCTCCGGGGGCCGCAGCGCCCGCAGCCGCAGCAGCCGCAAAACCGGCCGCCGGCAAAGCGGCGGCAAAACCGGCCGCTGATGCCAAGAAGGCCTAGCGGAAGCGACGAACCCTATGATCACGATCCGGCGTTCAAAAAAAGAGGATGAAACGGCGGTGGTCGACCTCATCAACAGCATCATGGACCGTGAATTCCATGATGCCAAGCACGCCTATCCGACCGAAGATGTCGAAAGCATCGAAAAATCCTACGGCGGTATCGGCGAGGCCTTTTTTGTCGCGATCGATAATCAAACCCAAAAAGTCGTCGGCACGGTGGCGATCAAAAAAGAGGACGGACGCGTCGCGCTGCTTCGCCGGCTGTTTGTCGCGCCGACGCACCGCAATCTCAAGATCGGGAAACGCCTGATCGACCGCGCGCTTGAGTTTTGCCGGGAGGTGGGCTATGAGGAAGTTGTGTTCAAGACCACTTCCAAGATGTCGGGAGCGATCGATCTTTGCAAGCGGAACGGGTTCACCCAGCGCGCGCATATCGTGCTCGGCCCGATCGAACTTGTTAAGCTTTCGCTTTGTCTCCGCGAAGACGTTCACGCGTTGAAGGAGAAGGTATAACGTGGGATTTTTTAGCAAGAAGAAAAATGCCGAGGATCCGGCTTCGGTCCTTTCGGAGTCCGAGATCCAAAAAAAACTTTATGGCGAGTTTAGCGTTAAAACGACGCATGCTGTAGCGGGCGAGCGGGATCACTTCCGGGAAAGCGTTCCGTCGGTGCTTCCTCCCAAGGAATCGATCCCTCAAAAAGAACCGCCCCAGGATCTTTTTAGCGCGCCTAAGGAAGTTCCGGCCGCGCCTGATCTTTTGGCGCGGAAAGATCTTCCTGCCGAGCCCAAGCCCTTTGATGCCGCACCGCGCTATGTACCGCTTCACGATTTTGAGAAAAAATCCACGACCGCCGCGCCGGCATCTTCCGATGTTGATCCGTATGCGCGATTCCGCCAAAAACGTTCCCCCGTCAATAAGTTCGCGGCGTTCGGCACGGCGCTGAAAGAGGTTTTTTCGAAGATCGTCGAGGCATTCAAGGCCTTAGGGGATCCGCGCCGCGTGGCGCTCCGACGTTTTGCGTTCTGGACGGTCATTGTTCTTGCCATCTTTTTTCTTTTCTGGGGCGTGAACGCCCTCAACTCTCAGCGCGAAGAGGCGCTTCGGACGCGGTATAAGATCCCCAAAGAAACGTCATCGATCCCGGTTCCGTCGCCCGCTCCGGTCGAGACCGCTGCGGCGCCTGTCGTGACGCCGCCGGTCGAGCGTCCCGTGGTTATAACGCCAGCCCCCGTTAAAACGCAGACGACCCAGGATAAGCCCTCGCCGACGCAATCAGGCGGTGCTTACGTGATCCAAGTTGTGACCTATCCCGAAAAGCAGGACGCGGAACAGATCGTCGCCGCTTTGAAAAAAGAGGGGCTGAGGGCCTACGCCAAAGAGAATACGCGGCCCAGCGGACGGGTTTATTATGTTGTCTACATCGGGGGTTTTCGCACCGAAGCGATGGCTCAAGCGGAGCTTTTGAAATTCCGCGCCAAAGAGATCGCCAGACCCTTCCAGGATGCCTTTGTGAGGTCCACGCCGTCATGAACTCTTTGTGGGACGGTTTCAATAAACGAAAATTTGCGCGTCTGCATCTGACTTGCGAGGTCAAGATCCAGCCGGTCGGCAAACAAAAAACCTTTACCGCCAGCACTGAAGATGTCGGGATGGGCGGCGTTTCAGTCATGCTACCGGAAGCCCTTGAACGGTTTGACCGTTGCAAAATAGGGCTGGAGCTGAAGGACGGCGAACCTCCGGTCCAATGCACCGGGCGCTGCGTCTGGGTGATCCCCAGCCAGGACCGGAAATCCTCCAAAAAGAACTTTGATACCGGCCTTGAATTTTTGGATATGGACGAGTTCTCCCGGAAGCGGCTTCAGTCCTTTCTGACGCCCCTTTCCCAAAAAACCTGACTTTTCCGCGATGGCCCAGCAACCTTCCTTTGATATTGTTTCCCAGCTCGATCTACAAGAGATCGACAATGCTGTCAATCAGGCGAAAAAGGAGCTCCAGAACCGTTTTGATTTCAAAGGGAGCAAGAGCTCGCTGGAATTCCTAAAGGAAGAAAAGAAGATCCGCATCATCGCCGATGATGATATGAAATTGCGGAACCTCCAGGATATTTTGAAGACCCGAATGGCGAGCCGTAAGATCTCGCAAAAGGCCCTCGAGTTCAAAACCCCCGAGCAGGCCTTCGAAGGATGTCTCCGCCAGGAAGTGACCTTGGTCCAGGGGATCCCGCAGGAAAAGGCCAAAGAGATTGTCAAGATCATCAAAGACCTCCCGGTCAAAGTCCAGGCCTCGATCCAGGGCGATGAGATCCGGGTAACTTCCAAGAGCAAGGACGACCTCCAAGCCGTTATCCAGAACCTCCGCGCCGCCCCCCTTACGATCCCCGTTCAGTTCGTCAACTTTCGCTAACCTATTCTATTGCAATAGGTTACAACATCTCCAGGATCCGTTTTTCTGCCGCAAAAAAACCCCTTTTCCTTTAAATTTTTTAATATTATTTTTTCAAAAAAATCGTGCCGTTCCCTTGTCAAGTAGCCAACGATGTGTTAGGTTTTTTTCAAGAAAAAGCGGTTTTGCTGTAAATGAAATGAGTGGGGAAGTCGATAAAATTCAATGTAACAAAGAAACAAAGTCGGATTTTTTTCAGTAATTGTTGAAGCTAAAAAAAGGGGGAAGCAATGGAACGAGATAAGCGCAGGTTCAAGCGCTTTGACGCTTATATGAGCGTAAAGTTCACGGGCACGGAATCGACCTCGGTCAAAGGGATCGGGTTGAGCCGGGATCTTTGCCGGGAAGGGCTGAAGATCAACTCGGATAAGTCTCTCCAGGAAGGGGCGCAGCTTGATCTGGAGATCACGATCCCCGATGATCCAAAACCCATCTACAGTTCCGGCGTGGTCATGTGGTCGCGGCCTTCCGAAGGCAAGGACCAGGGTTTTGACCAAGGGGTCCGGCTGATGAATATGGATCCGGTCGATAAATTCCGCGTGCTGGATTACGCTTACAATCACTGGCTTGAAACTAAAGTCAATGATTACGCAGACCCGGAGAGCGTACAGGAGTGGTAATGCGAAGCGCTTAAGGCGCTTCGTTTCGTCATTCTTGCGTGGCTTTCGCCGCGGTGTTGCGGTCGTTCTCGCTTCAATCTTTTCGGAAAATGGTGTTCCCAGGGGCGCTTTGAGCGCCCCTTTTTCTTGCCGGCTCGCCCTATAAGGTCTCCTGCATTTCCTGCCGATAATCCTTCCGTAGCTGATTCTCTTTTAGAAGATTCAAAGGTCAATGGGCCTGGCCCTAGCGACCTTCAGTGTAACGAAAATCGTCCCAATGCTATTCAATTTCCACGAAGTGGAAATTGGGGCGATTCTAACTACCCTATTGGAAAAGAAAATAAAAGTCAGGATCGAGACTAGGCATGATGAATTTTTTCTCATTCTGGAAAAAGAACAAGCCCGAATCCAAGGAAACCCGTCTTCTGGACCCGATCCCGCTTTTTTCGTCCCTGACCTCCGAGGAGCAGGCGCTGATCGAGCAGCATTCTCGTCTTGTCGGCTTCAAGCGGGGCGATATCGTCTATGAGGAAGGGGCGGTTCCTGACGCTTTTTACATCATTATTTCCGGCCGCTTCCGCCTCTTTACCCGCGCCAGAGGGCCCGACAAAGAATCCACACTCCTTTATTTTTACCGTGGCGAACATTTCGGAGAAACCTCGCTTTTGACAGGCAGCGTCCACAGCGCCTCGGTCGAGGCCAAAACGGACGCCGTCGCGCTCAAGATAGGCGCCGAGGATTTCCAGAAACTTCTTCATCAGATCCCGACGCTGGCCCTCCACCTGAGCCGTTCGCTCGGACGGCATCTGACGCGTGAGGAGCTCGGCTACAGCCAGCACCGGCGCGAGGTCCGCATCGCCTCATTTTATTTTGCGGCTTCGTCAGAGGGGATGGCCCGTTTTCTCACGGACTTTATCAAAGCCCTCCGGAAGGAAACCCAAAGCAAAGTGCTTTTGATGGACCTCTCCGGGAAGATCAAAAGTCTTTTGCCGGCGGAATTCCGTCGAGGCGATATTGCGGGTTTTGATCTCAAGACCATGGACCCCTCGAGCGAATCGGCCGTCCAGAAGGCCATCCAGACGGACGATCAAAATTTCGATTTTCTGTCCTTTCCCGTGAATGCCGCCCTGGACGAGGAGGAGACGAAGTTCACGGCGCTTTTAACCCTTCTGACCTACCGCTACGACTATCTCGTGATCGCGCTGCCGGACCGGAATACCCCCGTGGCCGTCAAAGCGCTTAATTACTCGGACCGCGTTTATCTTTGGGCCGAAAAGCGCGCCGATGTTTTTACTTTCGCTGCCAAGAAAGTCGCCGAGCTTTGCCAGGATTTCGGATTTAACCGCAATGAGATCAAGATCATCCTGCCGTCCCAGGAAGGCAAAGAGATCCCTGCGGAATCAGCGGCGGAACTTCAGCTTTTTTCCACATTACCCTCTCTTCAATACCAGCGCTACCAATATGAGAAAACACTTACTTTTCTCGCTAAGGAGTGGTCGGAGCGGCTTGTCGGCCTAGCGCTCGGAAGCGGCGCTGCGTACGGCCTTGCGCATATCGGCGTTCTCCGGGTCCTCGAGCAGGAAAAGATCCCCGTCGATATCATCGCGGGCTCCAGCATCGGCGCCCTGCTCGGCGCGCTTTGGGCCGCGGGCTACAATTCTTATGAGATCGAAAAGATCGCCAAGTCGGTTGAAAAGAACAACGCGTTCTTCAAGCTGCTCGGGTTCCGGGATATCTCGGCGATCCACCGGGGGTTTTTTAAAGGGGACCAGATCGGGCGTTTTCTATCCGCCCATCTTAAGGACATGACTTTTCAGGACCTGAAGATCCCGGTCAAAATGGTGGCGGCCAATCTGCTGACCTCCGAAGAAGTCGTGCTGGAATCCGGCAATGTGATCAATGCGATCCGCGCCTCGATCTCCATTCCCGGTTTTTTCAGGCCTTATCCCTACAAGGGAAGTTATCTCATCGATGGCGGGATCGTGGACCCGTTGCCCGTCAAGATCCTCTCGAACATGGGGGTGCGCAAGATCATCGCGGTCAATGTGCTGCCGGCTCCCAAAGACCTGATCGAACGCAACGAGCTCCGCCGCAAGGCCTTTCACCAGAATTTCCAGCAAAAAGGATATTGGAAGCGCATGTGGATGAAAACGAAGGACAGGATCCAGCGGCGCTATACTTCGAATATCTTCAATGCCCTCATGAATACCATCATGTTCACCGAATTTGAGATCGCGCGGATGGAAGGAAGCGAGGCCGATATTTTTATCCACGCTTCCGTGCCGGACGCTCACTGGATCGAATTTTTTTCGGCTGACAAGTTCATCACGGAAGGCATGAAAAAGGCCCGTGAACAGCTGGCGGATATACGCCAGCTTCTGCTAGAATAACCCCCGCTGATCGTTCTTATTCCATCGGAGACTTCTCTATGAGAGATGTGGTGATCGCAGGCGCTGTTCGCACGGCGCAGGCAAAGCTAGGCGGGGCGCTAAAAGACCTCACGAACCAGAAGCTCGGCGAGGTCGTGCTTCGGGGGCTTTTAGAGCGTACGGGATTATCGCCCGAAGCGGTGGATGAAGTTATTTTTGGCTGCGTGGGCCAGCAATCCGACGCGCATAATGTCGCTCGCGTCATCGCCCTGATGGCGGGTATCCCTCCGCATGTCCCGGCCTTTACAGTCGACCGAAACTGCGCTTCCGGAAGTCAGGCGATCGTGAGCGCGGCTCAAATGATCGAAACAGGGGCGGCCGATCTCGTGATCGCCGGCGGCGTGGAGGTGATGTCCTCAGCCCCTTTTGTGAATCGCGATCTCCGGTTCGGCAAAAGACTCCGTGATTCCCATATGATCGATGCGCTCTGGGAAGGCCTGCGCGACCCCGTGTCGGGAATGATGATGGGGGAAACGGCGGAGGTATTGGCGCAGGAATTCAAGGTCGGACGCGCGGAGCAGGATGAATTTGCGCTAAGTTCGCACCAAAAAGCCGTCCAGGCCGGGAAGTCCGGGAAATTCAAAGATGAGATCATTCCGGTAACGCTTCCTCCAAGATCAAAACGGGATAAAATGCCGCCCCCTTTTATCGAGGATGAAGGTCCAAACCCTTCTTTAACTCTGAAAGAACTTCAGGGATATCCCCCCGCTTTTAAGGAGCAAGGAACCGTGACGGCCGGCAATGCCTGCTCGATCTCGGACGGAGCGGCCGCGCTCATTGTGACGCATCGCGAGAAAGCGAAGGATCTTGGCCTGCCGGTCCTTGCGATAGTTCGAAGCTGGGCTTTTTCGGGGGTCGAACCTCGCCGAATGGGGATCGGGCCGGTCCCTGCGACTGAAAAAGCGCTTCAAAAAGCGAAACTCAACTTGAAAGACATCAAGCTAGCCGAGATCAATGAAGCCTTTGCCGCTCAGTATTTAGCGGTCGAGAGATCGCTTGCGATCGACCGGGGGATCGTTAACGTGAACGGCGGCGCGATCGCCCTCGGACATCCCGTAGGAGCGACAGGAGCAAGGATCGCTGTGACGCTGTTACACGAAATGAAACGCCGCGGTTCCTCGCTCGGCCTTGCGGCTTTATGCGTGGGCGGCGGGCAGGGAAGCGCCCTTATTTTTGAACGAAGGTGATATAAGCGGAATTCTCAAGAAAAAACAGATTTTTTCGATAATAAATTAAGCTATAATGAACCCTCAAAATTCGAATACGGCCCACTGAAAGAAGAAAGGGTATCATGCGTAAATTGAGCATTGGGGTCCTTGTGCTGTGCATGCTTCATTTGGGAGTTTCCAGTCCGCAGGAACCCGGCGCCGCTAAGGAATCTTCTCCGGCTTCAAAGGGATCCAAAACCCAAAGCGCACTTGCCGCCGTGGCTACCCCGCAAGCCGTGGGCGATCAGATCGTGAAATTCTTCGGCCGCAAGACCGGCAAGGAATTGATGGCCGAAAGGGTTAAAAGCGTCGCGACTGCGGGCGCCGGCGCAACCCAAATGTTCGCCGCAAAGCCCGAAGGGAAATCCTCCAAAGTTTCTACTGTAAAACCGGGTTATGTACCGCCTCCGCCCAAACCCCGCACCTCGGTACCGCAGATCCGTCAGGAGATCCAGAAGATCCTGGAGTTGAACAAAAAAATCCAGAGCGTGCAAAGCGGGCGGTCCTCCCAGCTTCAGCGCGTTCAGGAGCAGGCGCGCATTCATCAGAAGATCTTAAATGAGCTTGAGACGTCCCAGAAGCAGGTCTCCAGCCAGAAAGCCCCGACCAAGAGCGCTCTTCTGGCGCAGGAAAAATTGAGGATCATCCACGAAGAGACCCAGCGGAACGCCCAGATGATCAGTGAACTTGAAGGAATGCCCGCCAAAACAGAAAATTCCGCCGAAAAAGCGAAAACTTCCGCTTCCTGAGAAACGGCCTATGGCCACCAAGCGTTCCGAATTTCCTCCCGATTGTGTTGAAGAAAATGGTAATTTGATCCAGGTTTTTCAGGATCGCGCCCGTTTTTTCGGCTCCAAGAAAGCCCTTTTCTATAAGGTTGAAGGCGGGTATGCCGGCTCCTATAACTGGCAGGAATGGATGGTAATCGCGAAGGAAGTAGCCCTCGCGCTCCATGCTCTCGGGATCCGCAAAGGGGATCATGTCGGTATTCTTTCGGAGAACAGGCCCGAATGGACATTTGCGGACCTGGGGATCTTAAGCTTGGGCGCCGTGACCGTTCCGATCTACCCGACCGCCTCCCTTGAAGACACCCGCCATATCATCGAACATTCGGACTTGAAGGCCCTATTCGTCTCTTCCCAAGAACAGTATCGCAAGATCGAGGGTTTTCGCTCCCGGTTCCTTCCGGCCGGGATCATCATGTTCGATCGCGGTGGTTTTGCCAATGTTCCGGGTCTGGAAAAATTCCGCGACGGGGGACGGTCTTACGAGTCAAGTCACCCTGGTCTTTATGAGCAATGCGTTAAGAACGTCAGCCCCGATGATCTTGCGACTATTATTTATACCTCAGGGACCACCGGGGCGCCGAAGGGGGTCATGCTGACGCACCGCAATTTCATCGCGAATTATCAGGGCTCCTTTCAGCGCATCCAGATCGACGACCGGGATTCCGTGCTGTCATTTCTTCCCTTAAGCCATGTTTTTGAGCGATTAGCGGGGTATTATTACCAGGCTGCCTACGGAGTTTCGATCGCCTACGCCGAAAGTCTGATGTCGGTCGGGGAGGATATCCGGAAAGTCCGTCCGACCATTGTGGTCGCGGTCCCCCGGTTCTATGAGAAGACTTACAGCCGCATTTTTGAAGAAGTCGCCAAGGCGCCGGCTTGGAAGCAAAAACTTTTTCACTGGGGAGTCCGGGTTGGGATGAGGACGGCGCAAATGAAGATCCGGAAACAAAAAATCCCCCTTTGGCTCGCTTTTTATAACAGCATCGCCAAGGCGATCGTTTTTAAAAAGATCAAGCGGGCGATGGGCGGAAGGATCCGCTTCTTTATCTCCGGCGGGGCGCCGCTTTCCAAAGACCTGGCCCGCTTTTTTTACGCCGCCGACATCATGATCCTTGAAGGTTACGGTCTGACGGAGACATCGCCTGTGATCGCGGTGAACGCGCTGGATGATTTCAAATTCGGAACGGTAGGAAAGCCCATCGCCGGAATCCGCGTGAAGATCGCCGAAGACGGCGAGATCCTGACATCCGGTCCCTGCGTGATGAAGGGGTATTACAGGAATCCGCAGGCGACCTCGGAATGCATCAAAGACGGCTGGTTCCACACGGGCGATATCGGCCGCTTCGACGATGAGGGGTTTTTGCATATCACGGACAGAAAAAAAGATATGATCGTGACGGCGGGCGGCAAGAACGTCTCGCCGCAAAATATCGAAAGCCGCATCTTGCAGGACAATCTTTTTGTTCAGGCCATCGTTCTCGGTGATAAGCGGCCGTATCTCTGCGCTTTGCTTGTGCCCCAGCAGCAGGAAGTGCTTCGCTATGCTCAAGAACATCAACTTGGGGACATGACGTACGAAAAGATGCTGGGATGTCCCGAGATCCGGGCATGGATCTCGGAGCGGCTTAGTCAAAAAATGGAGGGTTTGGCCAGCTATGAAACGGTCAAGGCGTTCATGTTGCTTCCCAAAGAATTCACGCTCGCGGCCGGAGAGATGACGCCGACCTTGAAGATCAAGCGCCGCATCGTGATGAAAGAATATCAGAAAGAGATCGACGAACTTTACCGGCAGACCGATCAAGCGTGGGAAGTCCGCCAAAAGTCCGGCACCTCTCGTTAATTACCTGGATTTTTAAAAACATGCCATTTCAGAGCTCAAAAGACAATCAGGGGTCCGGACAGATCTTTTCCGGGAAAGCCGGGACACGTTCGTTCTATCCCGCCGTCAAAGGTTGGACGCAGGACTATTTTAAAAGCTGGGACGGGACCAGGATTTTTTACCGGTTCTTCGCTGCTCCCGGCGCCAAGCATACGATGATCCTGTTGCACGGTTATGGCGAGCATTCCGAGCGGTACCAAAAATTCTCGGAACGTTTAAAAGGCCTTCCGGCGCAAATGGCGATCATGGATTTTCGCGGCATGGGGCGTTCCGAGGGCGCCCGCGGGGATATCCATCATTTTGAGGACTATTTCCGCGACATTTCGGCTTTTGTCGAGCATCTTCGCGTCAAGCACGGCATTCCCAAGCAATTCATTCTTTTTGGTCACAGCATGGGGGGTCTCGTGGCGGTCCATTGGGCTCTCAAGAATCCGGAACCGGTCCGCATGCTGGTCCTTTCGGCGCCGTTTTTTAATTTCCGGACGGAGTGGCTCGCTAGGATCCTGAACTGGTTTTTCGCTGTGTTCATTCCGCGATTTATTTTCTGGAATCCTGTCCGCGTCAAAACGTTAACCCATCAACCCGATGAGATCGCGACCCACACTCAAGATCCGTTGATCCTTCGCTTTATCTCCGCCCGCCTTGCGGGCGAGATCATGCGTTCGATCGAGGATCTGCGCAAACGGCCGATCCTTTCGGTGCCTTTTCCGGTCGCGATGCTTTCGGCGGGGGATGAGCGGGTGGTGGACCCCGTGGCATCGCGCAAGTTCTTCGATCGGTTAGTGGCGCCGCGCAAGGAGCGGTTTGTTTTCGAAGGTTTTTATCACGAGATCTTCAATGAAATCGACCAGCAAAAAGTGTTCAATGTTTTGAAGACAATCATCGAAGATTGTGTATAATACGCGTCCTGCTTTCTAATTTTTTGCTCAAAATCGGGGGCCTGTAGCTCAGCTGGTAGAGCGCTGCATTCGCATTGCAGAGGCCAGGAGTTCGACTCTCCTCAGGTCCACCAATTTTGAGCGCCTCATCCGCTTCTGCGACTCTGCATCCGTTAATTCCTAGGTCCTTAAGAGCCAATCCTTCTTTGTGACGGCCATTCAAAAGGCTTCGGGCTCGAGCCCTCGTCAACACTTCGGGAATCCCCGGCGTGGATTCCCTCGTTCGGTCTCACTCCTCGCTCCCTGCTAAAGCAGGACCCTGCCCGCTCGTCGTTCGAACGCGCCTTGGGCTCAACCCTCCGCCTTTTGTTCAGGAGAGCGAAGACGGAAAGTGTGTTTAAGCGACGTAAGGAAGCCCGAGTGCCACGGTTTCCTCTTTAGCGAGGGCCGACGCTCGAGTGCCGCCATGCCTCGGTGGGGCATGGCAAGCGTTCGCGAAACACGGTTTTCGTTGAAGCAAGGGGCGGGTTAGAAACTACTGCTCAAAATGGGGTGCGCCTGTCCTCGAAAAATACTGGCGGAAATTTTCAAAAATCGCTTGGAAATTCCAGTCATGTTTTTTCCTGCAACAAAGAGGGAATTGCTAGTCAATTTTTTTCTCCAGACCCACGACTTTGTTTTCTCAAAGTGTTGATTTCAAAAGACTTTTTATTAAATAGATAAAATTGTTTACTGATTTGGCCTTTTTTGTATTTAAAAATACGACTTTTAATACGCTATATATTGCTATAAGGAATATAAAATAAGTCAAACTAATCTAAAATTTTTTTTAATATTATCATAACCATATCTTAAATAATGGGTTACAGCATTAAAATTTTTTTAGGTTTCCTTGACTTCGTGAGGGTCACTGTGTATATTTCTATTGAGGTTTATAAGCATTTAAAATAAGTTTTACATTATGAACCTTTTTCCTTACAGCATTCAAAGTATTAATCAGCTTTAAGAGAGGACGGCAATCCGATGATCAGCTGGCAAACACATAGCTTTAAGCCGTGGCTACGGACCGTAGCTTTTATTACGGTTTTTGTGTTTACCTTCACTTCGGTTGTCTGGGATGGCGGCGCCAATGCTTACGCCGCGGCCGCAAAACCCGGGAATCTCGCCTCCGTTCAATCCTCACAAATTAATACCATCGCGTCGTTAGTCGAACGCCCGGATCTTCCGGAAAGCTACGGGACGGTCAAAGCGAGTTTCCAAGGAAACCGGGACCATGTCGTTCTTCATGTTCAGGACGCGCACATCAACGAAGAAGCCCAGCGCAATATCGCCAATATCCTCCGCTACTTTTCCGAAAAATATCAGCTCGGACTTGTCAATCTTGAGGGCGCTTCCGGCGAACTTTACACGGAACTTTTTTCTTTCTTCCCGAACAAAGAAGCGCGGCGCAATGTCGCGGATTATTTCCTGAAAGAAGGGCGCCTCACTGGGCCCGAATATCTGGCCATCGTCGAAAAGCCCGTCATGACGCTTTATGGCGTCGAAGATAAGGAGCTTTACGAGGAGAACCGTCAGGCCTATGTCGACGCGCTTCAGTTCAAAGACCGGGACGAGAAAGTCCTGGCCGGCTTGAACAAGGCTCTCGAGGGAGTAACCCGCTTTGTTTTTTCCGATGAAATGCGCGAGCTGATCCGCCGCCGCAGCGCGTTCCAGGAAGGCGGACCGGAGTTGGTCGCTTACGTCCGCTATCTCGTCGAGCTTGGCCGCAGCCACAATATCGCGCTCGATGAATATCCCGGCATGCATTCGCTTCTTCAGCTGGTCGATCTTGAAAAGCAGGTCGATTTTGAGAAGGCCGAAAAAGAGACCGATGAGCTGATCAACGACCTGAAGCGCATGCTCTCCCGCGAAAAACTGTCCCGTTTCCTTACCAACACCGTCCACTTCCGCATGAAGAAAATGAAACGCGCCGCTTATTACGGTTATCTGGAAGATGAGATCAAGGGATTAAGCGTGACGCAGACCGGCGGGGAAGACCTGAACGCCAAATACGCGAATGTGATCGCCTATATCCGGTACATGAAACTTTATGACGCGATCGATGTCTCGATCTTTGATGAGATCGAATTCCTCGAAAAGACCGTCAAAAGCAAACTCTTGACCACCCCCGAACAAGTCCAGCTCGACCACATCCTCCGCATTTATGATATCTACAGCAAAATGTTCGATTTCACGCTTACCAAGCAGGATGCTGAATTCTTCTACACCTATCAGGATGAATTCAAGTCCGCAACATTCGTCAGTTTTCTCAAACCGCTCATGCAGAAGTACCACTTCACCTACGGATTGCCGTCCCAAGTGGAGTACCTCGATCAGGATCTGCCGCGTGTGGAGCGCTTCTATAAAGCCGCTCTCGAGCGCGACCAGGTACTGATCGAGCGAGCGGTTGAGAAAACCCTTTCAAGCGGGCAGAAGATATCCGCTATCGTGACCGGCGGTTTCCATACGCCCGGTATCGAGAAATACCTTCGCGAGAAGGACATCTCTTATATAGTAGTCGCTCCGCGCATCACCAAGACCATCGATAAGAAGAAAGAAAGCGCGCTTTATGACGCCGCTTTGCGCGAAACCCCGCTCCCGATCGAGCAGGTCCTTTCGGAGGCCTTCCTCCAGCCTAAGTCGCCGGTCCTGAATGACCCGCGGTTTCAATTGGCTGCATGGCGCATGATCCTTTCTGAAGGACAGACGCTGGATTTTTCGCAGCTTCGGATGGAGGTCTTTTATTTCCCTCTTGTGATTGCGGAAACTCTTTTACTTGCGCAAGGACCGGACCGGATTCGCGTTTTTAACGATATGGAAGACAGACTTTCGCAGCTTGATGGAAGCGCTACCGTCGAAGAGAAAAAAGCGCTAGGCGAACTAAAAAAGTTTTTAGCCAAGTTTGATCCTAAATCTGATACGACGATTAACGGAAATCCGTCGCTGCGGATTTTTGCGGGGAATAGGCATGACATCGTGTTTGTCCTGCATGAGCCCAACAAAAAACCGGAGGTGACCGGAGTTGTCCCCGGCAGGCGCGGATCAATTCCCGCCCAGGACGGACGTGTCGTGTCGTTTTATCTCGTCAAGGGAAGTCTTGAAGGCGCTTCGATTCGCACCCGTTCCGAGGCCCGAGCGGTGGAAGAAGCTCAGCCGCCGATGATCCAGCCGGTTTCTGATCTCGTAACAAAAAATCATAAGCTTATGGAGGATGCCTTTGGCGAAGGAACATTCGAGAACCTTAGGGATGCAAAATTCAAGGCGATGCTTCTCAAGAGCACAGATATCAAAGAGAAGATTGATGCGCTGAGATCCATATTGCTCGATCCTGAAAAACCAGATTTTGAACCCAAAGACATTCTCTTTTTGCGTTTTGCATACAGAAAAGACGGGAATGCCATAGAGTTTCCAACCCTTCGAGACAAGCTGGTTGCGCTTGCGAATGTGGGAGGAAGAATTCGCGGTGATACGACATATTCACAAGAACAAAAAGATCGCGTTTTGACCATTCTTTCCCAGCGTTCTTTTGAGCCGTTCATTAAACACTTACTCCTGAATCACAGCGCTGAACATATTGAGAAGCAGATTTGGCTTCTTTATGAGAATGATGTGTCGCTTAACACCTATACCATGCGTCTTAGTCCTTATGCCGTCGCACACTACGCTAAGCCCATTAAAGGAGCAAAACAAGCTGTTGCCGAGCCAGTTGAAGAAGCAAAACCAGCAACCGAAGCTGTTAAAGTCGAGGAAGCCCCTAAAGTTGAAGCTCAGCCCACCGCAGAAGTCGCAAAACCTGAAGAGGTTAAGCCCGTCGAGGTAATTGATGTAAAAGATCACGATCAGGAAGTTCAGGATAACGATGCTCTGCTAACAGAGAATCTCGTACTTCAGAAGATTTTTAATGCTGTTGCAGCCGTTGCTTTTCGTATTGTGCGAGGTCAATTAAAAGCCGCCCTCAAAAATCTCGAAGCGCTCAATAAAAATCAAAATATCTTAGATTTGGCCGTAACCGGCGCGGGAAAAACCATTATCGGAATTCTGACAACTTATCTTTGGCTTAAAGCTCAAGCGGGCCGCAAGGTGTTCATAGCAACCAATAGCGACAAAAATGCCGAGGATGGCGCGCGCGAAAGCCAGAAATATTTCACGCAAGCCGACCCTGACGAACCATTCCATGTGGGGTATATCGTAAGCGATGTTAAAGGCAAACATGCCATGATTTGGAATCGCGCTAAAGGCGCCATGGTCGAAATTACCGCTGAAGACATCACGCGAGAAGCAGCGGAAGGAAGGTATTATCAGGATCCGATCGACTACATCATGCGTAAAGCCGATGCGGTTTATGCCCGGTATGAGGAATTTCAGTTCTATGCACAGAGTGATGGCGGCCGTCATTTTGTAAATTACGAGGGCAACAGGGGAAAGATCGCACTTATTAAAGATGAAGCAGACCAAGCCGAAGTTACCGACCCCAGCCAAGCCATTATTTCAGGCGGAGAAGCGGATAACGCGAAATTGCTCCTTGAAGCCGAAGGAGTCGCGGCGGCATTTGCGAGAACCTTGAGAAAGAATTCGGACGCTCCGTCTACGGAACGAAAAACCAATCGCTACACCATTGATGACCAAAATGCCAAAGTCACTTTGACTTGGTCCGCAGCGCTGGCAGCCGGTCGTGAATATAAGAAGAGCAAAATCCAGGAAAAAGGCATTACTTTCGACCACTGGAAAGCCATGGTTGAGTCTGAGCTGACAGCGCATGAATGCTTTATTCAAAAAGGTCAGGTGATGGGTTCCGAGTATCAAGGAAAGAGAGTTTTCCGAGAATTCATAGTGGTGAACGGGGAGGTCGTTCCATTTTCAAGCGACGAACGGGCGATGTATGGAATGCATTTGCAGGAGCTTCAAAACCCACTGCGTGAAAAAGCGGGCCTTGAGCGTCAGGCTAAAACAAAGACGGTAAGCCGGATGAGTTTGGCGCAAATGAGCAAATTGCCCGCTATAGCAGGAAGTGTTTTGATGACAGCCACGGGAGATCGAGCTTTAGCTATCAAATACGCTGCAACAGGGCAAGGGCTTGAAGTCGAACATGTTGACGGGCTTTTTAAATACACGAAAGAAATTTATAAGCCCAATCTTTTTGTTGGCAATATCAAAAAGATGAATGAGGTGGTTGCTGATGTTGTGGAAAATCCCGACCGTCCCCATCTTATTGATATCGATTCTCAAGATGCAGCGTCTTTAAAAGCCGAGATCGAAGCAGTTGTTAAAGCTCGAGGCATGGAAGGAAAAATAACAGTTGAGATTTATAGCGATACGCTTTCGGCAGATGAGCGGAGCGCAGTCCTTGCCAGGGCCGGAAAACCTGGGCACGTGCTTCTGATCGACGCGACGCTAACGCGCGGTATTAACGTAAGAATTCTGGAGCAAATCGTTAGCCCCGAAACAGGGCTCGTGACCGGCTTAACATTGTATCTCACCCGTATTCATACCCTGAAAATTATTATGGATCAATTAATCGGTCGCGTTGGCCGTGAAGGGACCTATGGTCACGTAAAGCAGTATTATTCCATCGCCGACCTTGAAAAATTATCGCAGGTCGTCAGCGATTCGAACCGCAAGCCCCTTCTTGCCTTGATCGCGAAATTAAGGAAGAACGCTCAAAAGGACGGCACGGTTCAAGATTGGATGCCCAGCAAAAGTTATCAAGCCGAAGAGGCCGGACGCATTGCTGCCATGAAAGGAGAAGGTTGGCGGGAAAAATGGTGGGAGGCCGGTTCCGAACAGCATCCGCGCAATTTCGAGCGCGGGATTGGTTTAAGCGGATTTGAATCTGAAATCGTAGCCATTTTGGATACGATCCTTGCCGAGAAAATGCAAGCCGATGCCCAAAGAGAAGAAATGGATGATGCCGCCTATGCAGATATCAATCGGTTTGATGAATTTGTTTGGGATAATGCGAAACGAAACGAGCTGATTGAAGCCGCAATTTCTGAGGCGAATGCCGCACTGAGTTCGCCTGAATTTCAGCGTGTGATTTATGGCGCACGGACTGAAATAATCTCCGGGCTAAAAGGGAAAACCCCTCAAGAAGCCCTCGAGTTTTTAAAAAGTAGAGGCATAAAAATCTCACCCGAAAAAGAAACCGCACTGCTTGCCAGTCTCAAGGCCGCAAAAGATGACACTGCCCGTGCGCGCATTGTTGTGGAGCTTGTGTTTGCAGATGCTTTTATTCAAGGGATGAATCCTGAAATGCTGAATCGTCTCATTGCGCTTTTTGCAAATACCCCCGCAGATCTTTCCGTCGATGCCGCAATTCAGGCTTTGATTTTAGAACGGGTTCGTGAAGTGGCAGCAATGTCGATTCAAGATACAGTAAATGTGTTACGGTCTTCTTATATTACGCGTGCGGAAGATATTAAAGCCGAAATGTTCCGCGGGTCCGGAATAGAAATGGCGGTCGATCAGGTTCGTGTCGGGGATTACAAAGGGAAGATGCGTACAGAACTCGATCTCCATTTGGGAATGGTCGAGGCTTCTATTAGAAGCATCGCGAGGAAAAACATCATCCGTCTTGAGATGCCGAAATTGGAAATGCCAAAACCTGCGGCTCCCATTGGGAAAGCAAAAGCCGCACGTATTTTAGTTATGGCAGGGGTCAATGTTGCCATTTGGAGTGGAGTGATTTTTGGCATTGTTATGAAGTGGGTTTCCGTGGGCAGCCTTAGCGCCGGCATTCTTAAATTTGTCCCAGCCTTTTTAGCTAACTCCTCTTTGGTGGCAGGCGCTACAACGCTTTCATTGCTGACTATTTCGGGGATACTTGTGGGTGCAGTTGCTATTTTCCTGGGAATCCTTCTTTTTAAGAATCTTATCATGAAGAAAATTTCTGCCGAAAATATCGCCCAGACAAAATTAAAAGAAAGCATCGAGGGTCTTTGGGCTCCCTCCGGCGAAAAACCGTTTGTCCAAATGACAGTCGACCTCGGGGCTTACATTATTTATTCTACATTAAACCTGCTTTTTAATGTAACCACAGTGGCGTTAGGTATTGCCCTGTTTGCAATTGCGATCCCGGGCGCGCTCGGCATTCTCGGTGTAAGTCTTGGTTTGACCGCTTCTTTCGCGCTTATTATGGGTGGAATTGCCGTTATTCTTGCAGCGGCTATTTTGGGTTTCAATAAAGCTCTCAAATCGCATTATGCGGTGATGGGTCGTCCCGTCAAGGAAAAGCCCATTTTAATCCAACCGGATTATTTTTCCTTCCCCGTCTTTACTAAGTATATCAATATCGATAAGGCAGCGATCATCAAAACCTTAATCACAGCCGGGACTGTCTATGCTGTTTTTTCAATTTTTACAGCTTCGGGAGCTCTTCTCGCGCTTTTGCCGGTTGCGCTTATTCTCGTGGTTTGGTACGGAAGTAATGTCATTCAGCAGCGTTTTTTTAAAGCACAGGAAGGAAGCTTTCAAGCCGCAAAAGATATTTATGGAGATGCTCCGGTTCGCGCAGGTTCCTATGTCGGCATTGGGGTCGGCGTTGCCGCATGGCTAGCCATTGCGTTAGGCGCGTCTGCTTCGATGGTGCTCGGGACGCTTGCAGCTGTATTTGGCATATTTTATTTTGGTTCTACTTTACTGCAACTTTTCGCCCAATCTAAAGGAGCAACTTCGTTAGCCAAAAAAGAGCAAACTTTTTATCGCGATACTAACAAATGGCGATTGTTGGCGCGGATTTTAGTTAAAGGCGTCGAACGGATTGGTATTTATAATGCCGCCGCGATTGCTATTTTTGTCGCTCCTGTGGTTGGCTTAGTTTTTAAGGTAGGAATTTCCGGGGCATGGGTTACGACTTCTCTTCAAGTCATGATGACCCTCGCACCCGCCTTGCCGATTTTAGGAATGGCAGGGGGAGTTCTTATTGCTTTTCTAGCTGTAAATGCTTTTTATGCTGCCCGCAAAAACAAAGCGGCTGCAATCCATACCTTTGGCGGAAAAGATTTACTGAAATGGGTTGGAGCCCTGGGTGGGGTTAGTATGTTCATGTCGCTTGGCGCCCAAAGCGCTCAAGCCGCACCTGAAGTTATGCGCTCTGTTGATGCGGAGACTTTGGTGAGGCAGCGCGAGTTGGGTGAAGATTTGGCCGCGCTCCTCGGCACGACAACGCCTGAACAAATCGAACAAATGGATGAGGCTGAAAGGGAAGCTTTCATCGCTGCCCTAACCGCCAAGGCCGGTGCTTTTTATCAGGCGACTGGAGCTACGCCGTCTATTTCCAAAGAAGTAGAAGCAAAACGTATCGAACTATTAGAAGAAATACAAGGGAATTTGCCGCAAGTATCTACGAATCGGATCGAACTTGAGAGCGCGGTCCGTCAGGCGACAACGCTCCCTATGTTGCAAATTCTTGCGCAAAGAGTCGCATCTGCCGTAGCAGCTCTCCCCATAGCGACGACAACAGTCACGCCGGCAGCTGTAAACGCGTCGTCTCAAGCAAGTCAAGCAGTTACTCAAGCTCAAGTCGCCGAAGCAACGCCGACCCAAATTCCTGAGAAAACACCGATAAAGCCCGAAATTCCTGGTGAGCCTACATTGCCACCGACGGGTCCGGGTGGAGGCGGAGGTGGTCCCGGCCCTACTGGTCCTGGTGGCGGTCCTGGAGGTTCAGATATATTGCCGCCTACGGTTCCTCCTCCAAGTGGGACTCCGGGCATTTTCCTTGAGAAGAGAAAAGAAGAAACTACCGCTAAGAAAGAAGTAGCCGGAGCAACGGCGACGTCAGGTTTGATGGGTGGTGCCGCGGAAATGACAAGTAAAAGTCCTTTTGCGGTTGAGTTTTTGCCGGTTCCGGAAGATATCGGCGATGCTTTAGAAGAAGCAAAAAATCAGAATCTGGATGTTCTGATCGCTTTAAAAACTTACGAAATGGCGATGGCGCATATGCGGGCTTTTCAGCTCTATCGCCGATGGTTCCAGGCGGATCTTAAGGGTTCCTGGAGCATTTTCACACGCGAGAAAATCATTACGCAGGATAAAACCACGACGACAACATCACAATCGATCAATTTTCCGTATGCATGGTATGCAGGACCAGATGGCAGTATTCAGCTGGGCTCTCCTACTTACGCTCAAGCCGGAGCTCCTTCTACAGCTGCGCTCGAGGGAACGGACACCACGGGCGAACCGGTTCCCGGGGATGCTGAAGCGATCAGTCTTGTTAATACAGAGACAGGCCAGGATGAGGGAGTTGATCTTGTGGCCACAACTACTCACCCTGAAGAGGGGACCCCCGCCTATGAAGAGCACGGCCCAGACATTGTGCCCACCGGCGCGAAAGATCCCTCCTCTACAGGGAGATGGATCCTGAGCGGTGTGAATTCTATCAGTGATGATACCGTGATTAATTTACCGGACACTCCTCCAATAACGGCCGGGGTTTTAGAACAACGCTTGCAGGAAATTCTCACTAGTCCTGGTTTTTGGAAGGCAGTTGAGATGTCTCCTGTTAGTCCCGCTGAGGTTGCAACCAATCCAGCGTATCAACAGGCTTTTTATTGGGCGTCTTATTACGCGGCGCAATACGACAAAATCAAAAATGATTTTAGCGGCGCTTCACTTTCAGAGATTATGGAAGCTCTGGGGAAACACCGTGAACTGATCGATAAAAAACTGCAACGAGACCATCCTCTCGATCCCGTCAATAATCCCAGCGATAACTGGCTTGTGGAATATTACGCCAAGGTGGATTTGGATCCGGATTTGAATGTGGAAGAGCTTTATGAAGAGCGCGATAAGAGCCTCGAGCTTTCTTTGCGGTTTGAAGTTTACAATTCAATCCGCTCGTGGCTTGAAGGTCAGTTCGGCGCTGAGGAAAAGTTAGCCAAATTAGCTTTTAAGGCGTTTCAAAATTCCGCTATGGGCGAAGTTCTCGGTTATTACGGGCAATTAGGGCGTCTCAATGCCGAAATAAAGATTATAAACGCTCGGATTGCGGATCTTCAAAACGCCGTCAAGTTTTGGACGAACCTCGAAGGCGTTGAAGATGACCTTGGAATCATTCGGATTTTTGAAGCTAAAATCGCTTCCGCGGTAGCGGATCGCGGCAATTTGGAGAAAGAACAACGGGATTATATTAGAAGGATTAAAGAAAGCTTGGGCCGGTCTCAAATCGCTGCTTTTACGACGCCGCTTGAAGTCATTACGCTGGATTCACTTCGTGGTCATGCGGAAAGATTGGGCATTAATGACGAATTTATTGACATCGCCTTAAGCGAAATTTTAACCCAGTTGGAAAAAGGAGCCGCGCAGAAGCGACCCGCAGCCGACGTAAGTGTGGCCACCCCCGCCATGAGCGCCGACGTTTTGATGATCGCTGAATACTATACCATCGGGTCTCCTTTTACCGTCCATGTCCTTCAGGCGGATGCCGGTTGGAAATCAACCAACCTCTTTGACGCACAGGTCGATGACGCAAAATTCGAGTTTTTAGCTCAACAGGTTGCGCAGCGGATCCGTGAATTTTGGGACTTGCAACAACTCATGACTCTAGACTATGCAAATAAGAAAGAAAGCTTGACAGATTTTCGCGATCAGCTGGCGCTAGTCAATAGCACGATTACAAAACTTGAAAAAAATCCCGAGGTTGTGGCCCTGCTTCGCTATCGTAAGACTCCGGACGAAAAAGGCATCATGCCAAAAGAAGCCATGGAATATCTTGCGGCCCTTGAAAAAAGAGGGCGCCTGGAGCAAAACATCGAAAGAACGGAGCTCGCTATTTTACGCATGGAACTTCAGTTAAAGACGCTCGATGAAGTGAAATCCAAAATTCTTAAGGAGCTTGAAGACCGGAAAGATAAAAATAAGGAGCGCTTTGAAATTTTTAAACAAGCTCTGGAAAAAGCTTACGTTTCTGAAGACGCTTTTCTTAAAACTGACGTTTTGGCTCAAGTTGAAGAAGCAAAAGCGATCGCTCCGATTCTCGCGGAACGTAAGACCTTTGAAAATTTAGCCTCAATTGTAGCGGAAGGTAGCACCTCACAACTTACTTTGGGCCAGCAAGAGGCTGGCGTTACAGATGTGCGTTATCACGTTCCCGAAGTATTGCGCGTTGGCTTGCGCGCGGGTTACGGTATCAGCTACGGCAATGTCTCATCCGATAACTTGAATTCAATTTTTGAAGACTACGATTGGCAGGATTGGGAATGGAATCTGTCAATCTATCTGCGCGCAACGCTTTTTAATCCCGCCTATTTTTCGGGAGCTTATGGTGCTGAACAAGCCTTCAGCCGCGAAGAAGCGGAACGCCAGTACGAATACAGAAAACTCGCTCTCATTCATAACATCGAAACCTATCAAAATGTTATTCAGATGTTGGTGGGACAACTGAAAAACGCTCAGGACAATCGGGATACCAAAAAAGTAATACGAGAGGGAATTCTTGCCAAACTCGAGGAAGAGAAAGCAGACACTAAAGGAAATGCTCCTTACTACCATTACGAAATCGAACTTGCTTCAGCGGATGAATCGATTAAGGAAATGGATATTAAAATTAAGGGACTCGAGTATTTAATTGCCAAAACAATGCTGGAGTGGAAGTCTCTCACGCTCGGGACTCACCGGTCGATTAAAGAAGCTTATGATGACGCTAAAGGCATGCCCCTGCCCCCGAAAAAAGTGCTCACGCCTGAAGAAGAAGCGCAGCAGCCGGTTCCGCTTTACCGTGTGCCTCTGTGGGAATCCGACGAAGCGCTCAGAGCGGCGCCCCTGGACCCTTTTGCGCGCTTGCTGGATGCAGAAGGGAATATCGATCTTCAAAAGCTCCAAGCATTTCAAAGATCCCTCGATAATCTTATCGATAAATTTGATAAAGCCGAAAAGGGTCTTGATAGTTGGTGGAGCCGGCATTTTGTAAGCCGAGATATTCGTGAGCTCGAGAAAAAGGAACTTAAAAGTGTAAAAGCGCAACTTGTCGAGGCCCGCGACTGGTTAAAACAGGCTCAAAATGAGAACCTTTCAAAAGGTGCCCGCCTTACTCGTTTGGGTCAGTCGTTCTTTACGGCGCTTCGTGCGCAAAATGATTACTTGAGAAGCAAATTTCTTGAATATCATGGAGAGCTATTTCTGCACGAAGAATTTGAAAATTCTCGAAATGCTATTGCGGCCGCGTCAGATGCGCCCGAATTGAAGGCGATATTAAGCCGGTTTGCCGCTCAGTGGAGGCAGCAATCTTATATTAAAATTTTAAAATTGTGGAAATGGGAAGGCGGTCTTCAAGTCGGCTATGGCCTTAAGAATAAATTGTCCCCGGTAATCCCTTTCTTTAATGGTATTGCCTACGGCGCCAATCGATTCCTGAATTGGTCAAAAATCGGGAAACCCGCAGCGCAGGTTTTGACAAGACGCGTCTATAATATTTTAGATGAAATTGAACGACTCTCGACGGATTCTCAAAATCTTGCCATATGGCAGGACTCGGATTTGAATCGTTTGGAGCGTGAAGCGTCCCCGTTGGTCGATCATTTCTCTTTCTTGGTAGAAGAGGAAAAGCACATCAGAAATCTTTGCGATGCCGTTGAGCAATGGGGTGTCAATATTGAAGGACGCATTCAAGTTGGAGAATTGGAGCAGGATGCCAACCGGATTTTTGATCGGGATGAAACCACGATCGATCGCTACAAAGTGATTCGATTTGAATTAAACGAAAAATTGAAAAAATTAGAGACCGATCGCACGATGACCGAAGCTCAGCTGCGCGCCCATATGGTTTTTGATTATGAATTAATTCGTCAGGAGGCCGCTAAGAAGGTAGATGACAGAAAAACGCTCGATCAAATGGCTCGTGAACATCCGGCCGTGCAAGTTGCCTTTTTGGAAAAAGAATTAAAAGCGTTCGAAGCCCGAGAAAAAACTCATCGGTGGTCCGGCATTGAAATACGGGGTTTTTTAGACAACCCCGTCAACCCCCTTTCTTCCTTAGAGGCTTTTGAAGAAGAACGCGCCCCCTATGACAACGCTATTGTTGCAGATGTTAATCCCGTAGAAACTCTCCTAAACTTGCAAGGAAGAAAATACCGTATCGTTCTCAAAAATGCCGGTGAAAAGGCTCAAATTGCTTTAGAGAGTCAACTCGGAAATTTGAATCAGGCTCTTTTTGATTATGAAACTGAAAGAATCGTGACGGAAGCTCTGACGCCGATGGAGCAAGCGCAAGTGGCAAATCTCAAACAATTGATGAAAAGCGCCCAGAGGTTAAATACTCTTACGAATCTGGAAGATTTTGAAGTCAGTCAAATTGTTCGTAACCGCGCCCTTGCCGAACTCGAAGCCGAAGAAGCTCTTAATCGCGCCAAAATGCAGCTCCTTACTGTTATGGGGATTCGTGACGCTTCGGTCTACATTTTTGAACTTTCAAAAGGCGTAGAAAGCGACACCCTTTCTAAGGAGACTCTGTCCTTTACGGACGAACTCTTGCCGGGGATGGATTGGGAAGAGTTTTTCAAGAATAGTCCCGTCATGAAACAATATCAATCCGCCCTGGAGATAGCGGGCGTTGAGCGTTTAGAAATATTATCGCAGCTTTCAACTTTCTGGGTTCGCGCAGGTGTTATCGATGATCAGGATGACTTGACAATCGGGAAAGACTTACGGGTTTGGGGCGGCAATTTTCGCGAAGACTGGGAAACTAAAAAACTCGAACAAGCAAGAATTCAATTCCAAGGACTCAAACAAAGGCATTCGCTCGAGCGGCAATATTTGGAGCTTTTGGATAGTTTTGGGACTACGGCCCAAGAAGCTCTTAACCGACAGGAATCGGTTACAATGCTTACTCAGGCATGGCAAAAAGCCGTCAAAGAAAATCAAGCCACAGATAACGAAGGTCTTGATTCCATTGCGTCATTGACCTATCAAGTGCAGAGCGCGAATTTGGCGTTTCACTTTGCCTACCGAACGCATCTTTCGGTCGTAATGCAGTTAGCGCGGTTTGAACAGCAACACAAACTCAGCAGAGAAGCTGTGTCGGCCACTCAAAAAGCGGTAACTCCACTGGAAGAAGAATTTGCAGGTTCTTTGCCGGCAGAACCCGCTAAGCCGGCTGTCAGTGCCCCCGAACAAGTCTCGCTTTCGGAATTTAGTCGTATGAAGTTTACCCATACGGTGGAACAAATTGACGGAAGCCGCTTGCTTTATCCAGATTTGGCGGATGATGCGGTGCTTTTAATGAACGCTTTGAATATGCCATCGGATCCTTATCTGCAAAACGTGGTAGGCAATGTGATAGGTCGCGTGGGGGATCGTTTTAAGCGCTTTACAACCGCAAACGGACAATTTTCAGAAACGAATACCCAGCCCTTAGTTGCGGGTTTGAAGTTTGATGATGAAAAAAATATTACCGCTGGATTGCTGAATCCAGGCGAAACGCTCGACCGCTCTTGGGGAATACCGTGGAGGACTTCGTATGCGGCTCCGGCTGACGTTCAGGATGCTTTGGTATCGGGAGATCCGGCAAAAGGGAAAAAGGGATTTGATTTTGAAAGGGTAGGTTTTTGGGATTATCAAACGCAATTTGCAAATCGTATTTATAACCAAACAAGCATGAGAACAACTTTAAATCTTTTGACCCGCGAAGATGCCCAGCAATGGGTCAGGGAACTCGCGGCGTCCTTAAAAGATGCGAAAGAAAGTTTAGATCAATTTTATCGGAAAGATTTCCTGCCGTATAGCATCAACAGCCCCAATGAATTTGGAACTATTTTTGCTTGGGCTTTTTATGCGAAGCGGTATGGGAAAACGGTAGAAGAAGCCCTCAAAGATGACTCTTTCCGTGGAAAAGTGGAGCTTATGCTTCCTACGTTTAATTTAAATAAAACATGGGGCTCGATTTTTGATGCCAATATCAGCAAGGGCGATCGCGACCCTGATTATTTTATGGGCCAACTCGCTTACTCCTATTTTCGCGGGACGGTTGATAAGAATGGAACTCTTACTCCTTATCAATCCAATGCCACTCAGCGCAAAGAAGAAGCTAATATTCAGGCGACCATCGCCGCCTTGCGCGGCGTCGGAGCCCCGGCCGAACAGTGGCCTTTGATCGGTTACATCATCGCTCGTCTTCGGAATGCCATGAAGGACTACACGCCTTTAACAGACGACGAAATTCTTAAATATCCCGGCGCTTACATTGCGCGTCAAGCAAAACTCCTCCTGAAGCGTTTTGATAGCGGCGAACTGAACGGTTCCTTTGATACGATGTCTGCGGAAGACCTTCTCAAACACTATCCGCTATTCTTTCAATCCGGCGAGGGAAAAAGTCTTCGCGAGAATTATCAAAAAGCCTCGCCGGAGGAACGCCTTGCTCTAGACAAAACGGTACACGATTACTTTAAGAAAAGTTATCGAGCGGAGCTCGAAACCCGTTACGCGGAAAATATCGAAGAAGTCCGCATCGGTGTCGAAATCGGCCGCGCCATGGGTATTTTGCCGACCATTCTTTATGGTTCCGGGTATGCTTCCTATGAAGTAGAGGAACGTGAAGAATGGATGAGAGTTGATGTTTTAGAACGACTGGTAAAAACCGAGCAGCTTCTAAAAATAGCTTTTAAAATTAATGAATCTATTAAGTGGAATTTAAATGAAGACCCCGAAAATAGAATTGGGAGGTTAATTGCCATTGCCCGTGAAGTGGGTTTAGAGGACAACACATGGGCTGAATTTTTTGATAAAGAAGGAAATGCTGTTGATTTACCTCTCATCCACATGCTCTTTCACAATATTCTTTCTAATGAAGGTGTAAAGCGGATTAATGAATATTTAATTAACACTGACCGAAGCCGTCTTTATACCTCAAAAGATTTGCGAACACGGCAAGGCGATGTTATTGCATTAGCTCGTGAATTGGCGTTGAGTATGAAAAAAGGAGAGCTTGGGAAAGAGGTGCCTAAGACCGAAGCTAAGGCTCAGCAACAAGTTCTTGATGAAATAAAACAAATTTTGACACGACGGGAAACAATCTATCAAGCAGCTAAAAACAATAACATTTTGGTTAAGCGCGAAGACCTTAAATATGAAGATGAGGTTTTACAAGAACTTAAAACAAAGTTACCTGGGCTTACCGCAGAACAATATTATCGTTGGGTTCGTTTTGTTTTAGATTCCCGCAACACGGCAGGAGAGAACCTTATCAGAGAATTGGACGGCTATCTTTCTAATCCCAGCGAAAAACCATTTTGGATGAGTCTTGGTGAGGCGAAACGAATTCGCAATTTTATAGAAGGAACCGATGGAATACCGGGCCTAAAAGCCGACATGTACAGTGAGGATCAGGCCAAAGCATGGCTTGCCGAGCTTATTCGTAATCGTGAGATTTCTGCAACGAATGCCGAAGTAACCCTTAACGATATTTTGCAGCGTACACAAATCGAAATGTATTTACAAGCGGCACATATGTTGTACCACGTTGGTGATGATGGGATGCCTAAACGCTTACAAACAGGTGATTTGGCAGCTTATTCAAGAATCGTTATGATCCGTGAGGGTTTTTCAAAAGAACAAAAAGACGGAAAAACTGCCCGCGAATTTTACGCACAACTTCTAAAACTCGATGGATTATTTTCCGCTGCTCTCGAAGGAAAAAAGCTCAAAAATAATCCCTATCAGGAAATTGCCGTGGATTATCCTCAGCTGTTGTCGAATGAATTGACTCGACTCGGAATTCCTCGGGATAAAGATTGGGCAACACAAAATAGCTTTCAGATGCCTCGCGACAAAATTATTGGCATGTTATCTCGTTTACTCGAAATGCAACAGTGGGATTACCAATATGCGCCGAAGACTCCAGAAGGCGTTCTTCAGATGGTTTATTATTGGGTTCAAGACGCCGCGTTAATTGAAGCATTGATTTATAAAAATCACGACTATTTTGTTCCTTACGAAACGCTCGATGGTTTTATAAAATATGCACGGAAGGGTGAACCCGTCATTCATCCTACCCTTGGCAAAATTCTAGAGCGGGAATTTAGAACAAGTCTTTTCTTTGATGCGGATCTCCGCGGTCTCGGCGAAGGTGTTTTTCCTAAAAGTGGCGAAACCGTCAATCTCGATGATTTGCGAGCTATTCGTAAAATGTATAAACTAATCTTTCAACAAGACCTTCCCGTTGACGAACTGCCTGCGAGTGATCACCGCAAACCTTTACAGTCACTTTGGTGGGCAGAAAAATTTAGTCAAATCGATGTCATGATGAAAGGAGCCGGGCTCAGCTTTGCTGAGACTTCAGCGGCGCGTTATGAATTCATGATCGAAATGCGACGAGCCTATGAGATTTTTCTGCAAACGACTTTTTATAATATCAGCACCCCCGAAAAGCTAAGTGCCCGGCATAAAGATGTCGATGCTGACATGTCTCATTTCATTGAGCAATGGGCCAATAACTATATAAAAACATATTTAGCAGAAAAAGCACGCAAAGAAAAGTTTGAATCTGGGCAATTGGCAGCTCGTGATGTTGAAATTGCAAAAAACCGAAAAGCTCTTCGCGGCGCAAGAGAACAGCGCTTAGACGAGATTAGTAAACGTCTTACTCAAGGCGAAGTTGACTATGCCGCGATTCACAAGGAGAAAATTGCTGAAATTAAAGCTGCCATCGAAGCATTAAATCAGATGACATTGTTTAAAGGGAATCCGATTAAACTAGATTTGCGTCAAATCAAGATGTTTGCCGATCAAATGCTAAGCCAGGGTTATTCTGCTGGCGAAGTTGTTTTGTTGCGAGGTTATATTCGTCCCCATATTGTGGCGGCTATAGAAAAGATCCAAAACGTTAAATTAGATTTAAGCGACGTTAGCACAATCGCTAAGGTTGATAATTGGGCGCTTCAGGTTCTTGATAGAGCGGGGGGCGCTGACAAGCTCGATGCTATTTACCGTGAAATAGAAGCTTTTGAAAAACTTCAAGTTTTGGAAAAAAGCGTTTCCGATCATTTCAATAATATTGAAAAACAGATTCGCGAACAAGCCGGTGAGAGTTTTACGCTTTTTGATACCGCGAAGACTCGGGAAAGTGAAATTACCAGGATTTCAAGCGATGCCTTTAATAAAGACATTGATCAGGCAAAAGTCGATAGTTGGTTTGATTTAGCTTGGGAGCTTTATCAGGCTCACCACAAAGTAAATTCGGGCAGTCGACCTGATTTCTTTAGGATGTTGTATACCGCAGATGGTCTTCTGGATTTAGGTATTGCGGCCAGTGTGCCGGCATCCGAATGGCAAAATCCCGAAATTCAAACCGTTATGCAGAATACGCTGGGATGGATTTTTGGTGAAAAATCCACCGTTAACCCTTATAGCTTCTTGCCCGAAGGCGTTACTCCACAAAGTAAAGATGCGCGTCAATATGCTCGCAATGCTTTCGAAGGTAAAGACACGCTAGAAGGCATTTTATATAAAAAATGGAAAGCCGATCCGACCTTAAAAGAAAAGATGCTTCGAGAACTGTTAGAACGTATTCAATTTCTTATGAAGCGTAAGGGCGGCCTGGAACCCGTGGATCTTTACGAGTTTAATGACCGATTGATGCAAAACTATCAACGACTCATTAACCACTATTATCAAGGACAGCATGAAGGTTTTCAGCAGCAGGATCTTCCCAAGCCGTCTCTCATTTCTCCTTTAACACTTCTTGTTTTGGCAGATTTACAGAATCCAGATCCTGCAAAACGTATCGGAGTTCTTGATATTTTGTTCCCCAACTATGACGAGCAGGGTATTTTACTGCTCGATGATTATGGCAATTCGAGTTTAGCCGCTGCTTCTCGCCGACTTGACACTCAGTTTGCCGATCATTATTCTCCTGTCAGCGAAAGTGAAAAGACGTGGCTTTCCAAAATACTCCGGTTTGACAATAAAACGCGTCCATTTCAGCGCGTCTTTCTTCTTGGAATTATACTGGCGGCCATTGCCTTTTTAATTCGGGCTATCCGCTACTTGTTTATTGATCCCTATCCGCTGTTCAATAAAAGAGATGCTGCAGAAAGGCAATCGGCCTACGCACGACGCTTGGGTGATTTTCGTATTGCTTTGGCAAAATTTGTAATGAGTAGCTTGTCATGGACCAACGTACTTTTATTTTTGGCAACCATTCAACCCTATAGTGTTGCTTTTAACCCTTTGGTGGTTTTTAGCGTGGCTCTTCTTTATAAAATTTTGTATGACAATTTGAGTTATTTGCCTACGTTTATCGCACCAGCGCGTTGGAAAGGCGTAGTCCAGGCATTTGCAATGGGCGCGCTTACCATCGTTGGATTTAAATTATTTGCGCATGTAAGTCTTAGCGCTGGTTTTGGAACGTTTTTCTTGGCATATCCCATCGCATTGGTTCCTATTGCAGCAATGGTTCTCCTAGTTATTCTTACCTTGCCCTCCGTCGATAGACAGGGCGGTCTTGTGGAGGTAAGTCAGGTGCAAGGCGGCCATCCTGAACTTGAGGAAAGTGAGCTCGACAAAATTGATAACGAAATACATCGCATCTACGAAAGAGAACAAGGTGGAGTGGATGTTACCGAAGAAAAGGCGAGCTTGCGGCGTCAATTGAATATTTTTGATATCAATGACCATGTTTATCAAACAGGGCTGAACGGCGAAAGGGTGCCATTTGCCGAAGAAGGCCAATTGGTAGCCGATGTGTGTCCGGTTAAAATAAGCAGCGTAGAAGATGATATGATTGATGCGGTGAAAGCAGCCGCGCGCAACGTTCTTGGCAATCTTTTGAAGCAAAAACGGAGCGTTCTTTTAGTGAACGGTCCTGAAATTACCAAATATCAGAAAGCGAGGACGCAACAAGAGCGTCGCGAAATGTCAATGGACGATAATAGCAACGTTTTGTTAGAGAGTGTTTTTGCCGAATTACAAAGAGCCATGAAGCCATATTGGAGTGTTTTATCCTATACCGATGAAAAAGGAGTTTATCATCCAGGCAGCGAAATTGTTGTCCTGGCTTATCTGCCGGGTGGTCGAAAACCGGAACATAACGTAATCAAATGGGGGGCGTTCACTGGTTATGGCGAAGATGGTACTCCTGGCAAACGCGTAGGAGAGCTTTCCAATCCTGACGAAGGCATTGTCTACCCTGTGGAGCTTGGCGGGAAAATTTTCTTAGTTGGGCCTAAATATGCCACTGAAAAGGCAAAAGCTGAAATGATAGCGTCCGGAGAAACGAAAGATATTCTTGAGCTTTACCTGCCGTTTTCAAGCGAACCTTTCTTTGCCGGCATTGCCACAGAAGATGAACCTTTTGTTTCGTATGGGGAAGCCGTGAGACGAAATCTGCCACAATTAGGTCAATTTTTACCGACAAGAAGCGAAACACGATCGGCCGAAGAAAGGAAATTTAAAGCAAAAGTCATTATTTCAACAACCGCCGATGGCGGCAATTACGTTACTTCAGGAACAACCCGATATCAGGCGAAAGCCTTTATGTTGCGTCCAGACATCGGCTTAGCACAAGGCGTACAAGACTATCGTGAATCAAAAACGACGGTTCACTATGAGTCCGGAGTTTTTGCTCATCGATCCTATGCTTCGCTTCAGGAAGCAAATGCGCTAGTTGCCGGCGTCGATCGCGCCGGTGGGAAATATACTGCGAGAACCGAATCGTCAGCCGAAATGTCCAAGCCGCAAAAAGGATTACCTTACGGAGCTTACTATACCCGAACCATTCTTCTTTCGGGGATTCTTTTCAGGATTTTGGGGCAAGAGCTAAAAGAGCGTGGGGGTAACTTGACGCAACAGCAGCTTGATCAGTTGATGAATTCCGGAAACGGTATTCCAACAAAAGTTAACGGTGAAGATGAAATTGTTAGCGCTACGTGGGATGATGTTAAAAAATTAAAACAGTATATGCCGACGCTTCTCACACGAATTGAGAGTTATAAAGGCATTCAAGAGAGAGCGACGACAAGTACTGGTCTCAAAAAAATTCTGCTTCAATTGCAACTTGGTATTTATTTCTATTTTGTTCTCGATCTAACGTTTCTCGGACGCCCGTTCCCAGCTAGTCGTAAGGCCTTGGATGTTATGCCGGTTCAATATTGGCAAGATCTTGCCAATATTCAGATTTCAAATTATGCGGGCAAGACGGTACGGATGAAGCGAGCCGATGAAAAAGCGATGGGAATCGATGATAGAACAAAGAATTTAGTCAAGCAAGATGAGCAAGAGAGTAAGTGGAAATTTATTAACGATATCATCGCGTTATATGAGAGATTTATCGGCAAATCTTTTCCTCTGACGCATGGCGGAAGATTCCTGAATGATTTTGAAATCCATGGTCTTTTCAATAAAGATTTTTGGGCTGTTACGCTTATTATCGCATTAGCTCAAGCCACTATCGCTGGTTTATTTGCGCTTGGGGGTGTTCATGCTGCTATGTTCCAAACTGCGATTACGCTTTTTGTTGTTTGCGGTATGACTTTTGTCGGAGCACTTTTAAATCGTTTGAATAGGCCAGTACAACCGGTCTTGTCAAGCTCTGTTGAACGAAAGTTGCCAAAGTTTATTCTGAAAATTGGAGACTGGTTTATCACGCGAGGCTTAGACACGGTCAAGTGGGTTGTTAAAGATGTTCCCATTGGCATCGCTGAAAAAGTATATACGGGTTTTAGTTTGGTCTCACGTGTTACGGGAATCTATGAGGTTGTTCAATATCTTATCGTACTAAGACGTTTTCATAAATATGGTACTGTTGCTACTGCGAATCCGGCACTTTCACAAGATGAAATACAAGCTGCCCGTCAGTATGTAAAACTTGAAGATGTGCGTAGAGGTCTTACGGTTTCTTTGGCTTTCCTGCTTATTTTAGGTGCTAAAATCTGTTTTTCGTTTGTTTCTGTACCTGTTATTGCTATGGCGGGTGGCACGATCGGTTTATTGCTAGGCATAGTTATCAGCTCCCTAGGTTTATACTCAGGAATCATAGTGCAAAACATTGGCAAAGCGGCAGAGAAGAATCAATGGATTCAAAAAGATATCTTAGGAGAACAATTTGATGGAACTATAACCTACAAATCTTCGCAGCTAAGCACTGCCTATGATCGCTTAGGCTATGGTAAGCGTTCTTGGGTTGCCATAAAACTTTACATCGCAGCTTTTTTCATGAGTTTTATATATCAACCGATAGCAAATCTTGTTGATTTTGTGAATCGCCTGTTTGGAATTAATAAACATTTAAGTGCTGAGCATGATAAGGCCGAAAAGGGACGTTTTTCTTTATTTGATTACCGTTTGCATGGCAGTCAGTTGGTTTTTTCCCTATTAACGTTAACCGTAATAGGTTTTGCCGCTCCATTTTTAGCATTGTATATTCCAACCGCTTGGTATCTTTTGGCAAGTACTTTGATTCTCGGTTTTGCCTTGGCGCCATTAGGAAATTTCTTAGGCGGCTATCTTTTGCCTCAAAGAGCGGCTCAATGGCTAACTTGGGGTCTTGGCGTAGCAATTATGGGGGCCACAGGGCTTGTTTTTTATCATTGGACCACCCAGCATATCCTTGCCATCATAATGGCCAAAATCATTAAGGGTTCGTTGTTCATTGCAGGTTCTTCACAAATGCTTTCTGATGGTGCTCCGCCGCTATTTTCAGCTGTTTTACAGGGAAATACACCTGCTTTTATGTTACCGCAGACGGTTTTGGTTGTAGGCATGCTCGTTTTCAGTCTTGTGGGATTTGGATTTTGGCTTTTTCATAAACTGTGGGGAGAGCCCATTGCTCTAAAGCGAGATACCGATGAAAATCCTCGAGAAATTGAGCGAGGCCCAGAGCCGCCGCTAGCGCCTGTGGTCGAAACTGTTGTTCAAGAACAGCTAGTTCAAATACCAGAAGTTGAAAAAGAGGCTCAAGCCAAACTTATGCAAGCGGTCGAGCAAGTTGGGAAGAAACTCGACGCTTTAGCCGAGCGCCAAAAGTTGTTAGCTGAAGAAATCGCTAAGAGGATCCGGGAAGGCAGGTCGGAAGTGCGAGGTGCGAAAGATATGGCCGGGATGTCATTGGAAGCCCTGCAGTCTGAATTGGCGAAGGTGAATGCGGAGATGAGTTCGGTTATCCGAAAGCTTAATGAAACTCTCGGGAATATCCCGAAGAATGAACAACTTGACGCCAAAATCGCCGCTTTAAACGAACAAAACAAAACATCTCAAAAAGCTGCTGAGGACATAATCGCGGAAGCTAGAATTGCCGCTGAAAAAGAAAAAATCCGCAAAGCCGCTGAAGCTACGCAAAAGGCGAGAGAAGAGGCTACAAGACCGGCGCCTCTACCAGTCGAAAAAGTCGCCCCTCCCGTCCAGCCGGTCAAGACGCTTGGGGATTGGTTGAATCGGAGTGTCGGCATTTCTAGTTATGCCGTCCTGAGCGCGGAGATCGCGAAGGTGAAACAGGAGCATCCGGAATTGGCTGCACAACTTGAAGAATATCAGGCCATCGAAGCCGCGCTTATGAGTCCAAATCCGCGCGCGTTCTCTTCGGCCTTCGCTGTTTTTATTAGTAATGCATCGACGGATGATGCCCGGTTGCAGTATCTCATGGCGCTTATGACGCATTTCCGTGCGGTTGTGAATCCTGAAAATATTCCGGCTCCTGTTCAAGCACTTGATAAAAAGGGTCATTATGTTTTTCAACCCTCATCGCGTATTAAGAAAAAGATACAGCCAATAGTGTTTTGGCAGAATATCGATGCCGCTGAAGTTATGATCCGCGAAGCCATGAAAAACGCCAAAGTTTCAGAGCCAAAAACCTTGGCGGAAATCAGGAAACAATTTACGGATAAACTCCAGGAATTGGTCGATATGCTTTCGCAAGGCGATGTTTTTGATCAATGGCCGGCCGATGTCTTTGTTTTGCTCGGTGCGCCGGATGTCAGGGCCTACGCGCTTTTTGCTGATTATTGGCTGAAATCTGAGAAGAAGGCCCCGATCATTTTGACGGGTGGCCGCGAAGGGAGAGGGTATCAGCCTCTTAAGGAAGCCGCGTTCGTTTACTACCGGACTAAGGACGCCAAGATTGAGGAAGCGGTCAAATCTTGGAATACCGAGGTGGATATTATGGCTTATATTTTGCAACAAGAAGGCGTTCCGTTATCCGCCATGAGCCGGGAAGCGGTTCCTTCAAAAACCACGCTCGAAAATATGGAGAATACCGAGAAGCTTGTGGTGGATAAAACCAATTTTGCCAAGCCTCCCACGGTCGTTGCGCTTGTAACCGCTCCGTATCTGCTTCTTCGCGCCAAAGCCAACGCTCAGGCGATCTGGAATCAAAAAGGGCGTTTAGGCGTGATGTTGGATGTCACGGCTTTCAAAACTTACGATCTGAAGGTGAGCGATCTTAGCGATCGGGAACTAATCAGCTTAGGAGTTTATATCGCGGGCCTTCCGGAAGAGTTTTCCGGGCAGTTCAAATTGAACGGCGGTAACGAGATCCAGGGGCTAAAGGATGTGATCGCAAAAGGCCAGGGGAGTGTCAAGGTGACCGTGCCGGAAAATGGCGAAGAGATCGTCAACGAAGCGAAAGCCGAATTTGCCAATTATTTGAAAGCGCTTCCTCGAGCCGAAGCGATCTTGAAGAGCATTGCGCGTTCAGAATCGAGGACGGGGGTCGAGCCGGTCACTTCGCTTGAGACGCTTACCTTTGAGGTCAAAGAGTACAAAAATCTTATCGAGGAACTAAGTTCCTTGATCGCAGATATGACGAGTGCCAGAAGCAGGATCTCAAGCCAGACCGCTGAATCCATCCGCTTAAGCAAGGAGATCGCGAAACGCCAGCAGGAATTAGCTCAAGCCCAACGCGATCTGGCGCGGGTGCAATCCGAACTGAACATTACGAAACTCGAGACAGAGATCCAGCGGCTGAATATTGATATGGATAATGCCATGGTTCAAGGTGATGAGGACAAAATCGCTCAACTTGCACCGAACATTGCCCGGTTAAACCAAGAACTTGATGCTATTCGTCTTGCTGCTGAAATTCAACGGTTTGAATCCGTACAGTTTGAATCCGTATCGAGAGCTGAGCTTCGCGAGGTGGAAGAGGTTCCTGAGATCCAGAAAAAAGAAATTCCGGACATGGTAACCGAAGCCTCGAAGGTGCCGGCAGTTGCGGGTGCTCAGCGGGCAGCTATGGAAGCCGCGTTACGGGCAGTCGCTTCGACTCAAGCGATCAGGTTCCAATACGAGACATTGCCCGATCTTCTTGCCAGCGTTAAAGCCGAAGGATTGGAAGCGAAATTTACCATGAGTGTTGTGGATGCTTTGCGCAGTCAAGGTATTATTGTGACGCCGGTCGCCGATATTAGGGATCGCGGCGAGTATTTATTGCGGCAGGAAAAATATGATTCGAGCGAGATTCAAAAGATCTTAGACAAGAAAGCCACAGGCGTTACGGTTGCCGTTGTCGTAGCATCAGAAGCCGATGCCGATCTGGCGAAGCAAGATTTTGGCGCAGCTATTGAAGTGATCGTTGCGTCCGATGATGCCCTTGACGCGGTTGTCGAATCCAAGATGGCCAAAATGGGTATTCGTCGGGATGAAAATGCCAAACTCAGTGTTATCCAGCTGGATGCTGACGCTTCCTCCATGGAGAACGAAGCCGCGGCATTACTGGAAGGATTTGTAGTGATCGCTAAAGTTCGGCGCGCACTTAAGTGGTCAACTCGAGTGAGCATTGACAGCATCCTCAAAGCCTCCTTTGAGGCCGCCCAGGCCTTCGCAGTGTCGGCGTAATTCATCGACAGCTATCAGATATCAGCTCACAGCCTCGGTCTTCAGCAAAATCTTTTTGGCTGGTGACTGACGACTGATAACTGAAAGCTGATCGCTGAAGTCTGTAGTCTCCAGTCTGCGTGTGATATAATCCTCGCCTATGAAAACCCCTATAAAATTCGCCATTGCGCAGATGGATCCGACGGTGGGGGACTACGAGTCCAATACGGCAAGGATCCTGCGCTGGATCGATCTGGCGGAACGCCAGGGCGCGGATCTTGTCGTTTTCCCCGAATGCGCTCTTTGCGGCTATCCGGTCTGGGACCTTGCCAATAAAAAGCAATTCCTAAATGAAGGCCTAAAGCGTCTCAAGCGTATTGCTGTTGCTACCAGGGGCAAACGCATCGCCGTGGTCCTTGGTTTTATTGAGCGGATTTCGAGTCCCAAGTCCCAAGTCCCGGGCAATTCATACAACGCCCTTGCCTGGATCGAGAAGGGAAAGATCCGCGAGATCTATCACAAACAGCTTCTTCCGACCTATGACGTTTTCCTTGAGGAGATCTTCTTTCGTCCCGGCTTCGAAACGAAAGTCATTCCGTGGAAAGGCCGCAAGATCGGCCTGACCATTTGCGAGGATATCTGGGACGAGCGTTACAAGGTGAAGCCGCTCGCCGCGCTCGCGCGCAAAAAAGCCGACCTGGTCATCAATATTTCCGCCTCGCCCTATTACCGGGATGTCGCCGCGGCTCGTGAGAAGCTCGTCAAAGGCCACGCCGCGCGCTACGGTTTCCCGGTCCTTTATGTGAATCAGGTCGGAGGCCAGGACGACCTGATCTTTGACGGCCGAAGTTTCTTTGTCGACGGAAAAGGACGGGTTCAGTTCTGCGCGCCTGCCTTTAAGGAGGATCTTTTCTTTTTCGATGCTCCACCCTGTACACACCGGGTGTGTACCGAGGTGCCACACCCGGTGTGTACAGGGTTCGAAGAGGCGAAAGAAATTTATGACGCGCTGGTTCTTGGCGTTCGCGACTACTTCAGGAAGAACGGATTTAAAAAAGCCGTGATCGGCTTAAGCGGCGGGATCGATTCCGCGCTTGTCGCGGCGATCGCGGCGGACGCTTTGGGTAAAGACGCGGTCAAAGGCGTCACGATGCCCGGCCCTTTTTCTTCGGAAGGGAGCTGGAAGGATTCACAGGAATTAGCGCGGCGTCTCGGTATTCAGTTTGAAACCCGTCCGATTAAAAAAATGTATGAAACATTTCTCCAAAACCAAGCCGGGACTCGGGGCTCGGGACTAGGGACTCGCAAAAACGAGGAACCCAATCGAGGAACAAGTCCCGAGGAACAAGTCCCGAGTTTAGCGATGGAAAATCTTCAGGCGCGCCTCCGCGGCATGGAGCTTATGTTCCTTTCCAACCACGAAGGCCGGCTGGTCCTGACGACCGGCAATAAATCGGAGCTGGCAATGGGTTATTGCACGCTTTACGGGGACATGGCGGGGGGTCTTGCGGTGATCGGCGATCTTTATAAGACAGATGTTTACCGCTTAGCTCGCTATCGCAACACCATAAAAAAAGTGATCCCGGAACCTATTTTGACCAAAGCCCCCTCGGCCGAGCTTCGGCCCAATCAGAAAGACCAGGATTCGCTCCCGCCTTACGAGATCCTGGATGAAGTGCTCTCGCTTTATATCGAGAAAAATATGAGCTGTGATGAGATCATTCGCAAGCTTAGGAAAAAAGTTTCTTCCGGGATCGTGGCCGACACCATCCGTAAGGTCGACCATAACGAGTATAAACGCCGCCAGACGCCGCCCATTCTGCGCGTGACCCCGAAGGCGTGGTTTGGCCGCCGCATGCCGATCACGAACCGATTTGCCGGGTAGGCAAATCGGAGACCGCAGACCATAGACCACAGACTATAGCCAGAAACCAATGCAGAGCCTTTACCCAATACCTGTAAAAACAAAGTGGGGGACGTTTAAGCTTGAAATAAGTCCCAAAGGGCTTTATGCCGTAAAGTTCCCAGGATCATTCTTACCCCGCAGAGACCCGGTCTCTACAAAAAGAGACCGGTTCTCTATAAAGGCAACCCAAGCCGTGAATCAATATTTCAATGATCCGGCTAGAAAAATAAATTTTAAATTAGATCTTTCGGGCCGCACAATTTTTGAGAAAAAGATCTATCGCGCACTTCAAAAAGTGCCGGCCGGACAAGTAATCAGCTACGGCGAGCTTGCCAGGCGGACGGGATATCCCGGCGCCGCGCGCGCGGTGGGGAGCGCCATGCGGAAAAACCGGTTACCGATCGTGATCCCGTGTCACCGCGTCATTCCCGCAACCGGCGGGATCGGTAAGTATTCGGCGGGGAAGCAGTGGAAGCGCCGGTTGTTGGAATACGAAAAAAAGGGACTCGTTCTCCGGGACTAGGGACTCGAAAAAACGAGGAACTAAAACGAGTTCGGAGGCGATAGTCTTTGGTCTTCAGTCTTCGGTCTGAGTTGTGTTATAATTCGCAAAATTTCAAAAAGAGGAGTTTGCTTGCAGCCCAAAAAGATCGCTGAATTATTGCGAACGCTTGCGGAAGATAAAAAGGCGGAAGATCCCGTCCTTCTGGACATTTCCAAGATATCAAGCTTAGCCCATTATTTCCTGATCGCCCACGGGAATAGCGACCGCCACGTCAAATCCATCGCGGCGCATCTTGTAGATGAGATGAAAAAGCGCAAGATGCCGGCCTGGCATGTGGAAGGCCTGACCGAAGGCAAGTGGGTGCTTCTTGATTTCGGGCCCGTCATCGTTCATGTCTTTTACCACGAAACCCGAGAATTTTACGGTCTTGAGCGTCTCTGGGGAGAAGCGAAAAAGATCTAAAAAAAGGGGCTTGTCGCTCGGGACTAGGGACTCGTAAAATAAAAGAACGAGTCCCGAGGTGCGAGTCCCGAGTCCCTCGTAAAAATATGAAATCTAAACTCGAAAATCTCATCAATTCCGTTGTCGAAGAATATTGCGGGCAGAAAAAGGCCGTAAGACCCGACAATTTCGCCTACGATCTTCATCCTCCGAAGGATACCCAGCACGGGGATCTGGCGTGCAATGTCGCTTTCAAGCTCGCCAAGGTGACATGCGAGAAACCCGCCGAGATCGCGGCGAAACTGGCCGCTCTTTTCGAAAAAAAATCAGCCAAAGATTCACCGGTCGAGAAGATCGAAATTGCCGGAGGCGGTTTCATCAATCTTTATCTCCGGAAAGAAGACCTGGGTTCCATCCTTATCCAGATCCATGAGCAGGGCGCGCGCTACGGCGCTTCTGATTTCGGGCGCGGCAAAAAAGTCATTCTGGAATTCGTCAGCGCGAACCCCACAGGGCCTCTTACGATCGCGCACGGCCGTCAAGCCGCCGTCGGAGACTGCCTTGCCCGCATCCTCAAGTTCACGGGCCACGGCGTGCATTCGGAATATTATCTGAACGACGCC
>Ga0116153_10000389_pt1 | contig 58477 bp, 43 predicted proteins | sample AD_UKC028_MetaG_FD_89896 | JGI IMG/M metagenome (GOLD analysis project Ga0116153, IMG submission 89896) | Active sludge microbial communities of municipal wastewater-treating anaerobic digesters from USA - AD_UKC028_MetaG | ecosystem: Engineered > Bioreactor > Anaerobic > Digestate | place: USA...
AGTGCGGAATCAGCGTGTGCAGGGCCAGTACGATGGCGACCAGCAGGCCAGGTATCCACAACGCTTTGAAATTCATCGGATAGCCGATAAACGGTGCACCAAGTCGCGGATCTTCGGGATCAATCTCCCGAACCGTCAGCCACAGCGACAGCGCCGCCATCGGCAAACCGGCCAGCACGACCAAGCCCAGGTTAGCGCCTGGCGCGTAGGTCAGCGCGGCGGCCATGGCTGAAAAAAACGGCGACCAGAAGGCGGCGGCGGCGAAACCCCGGCTCAACGCTAACGCCCGGCGCTTGCCCAACCGCCCACGGGTGGTCATGCGGTCGCCGAGAATCACCACGGTGGACAAGTTGATGACCGCGCCAAACAGATGAACGCCGATCAGCGTTCGCCACAGGGCTTGCCGGCCACGCGGTGGCGGGGCATCGCCATTGGCCGACTCCGGGCGAGTGACCAGCCGCAGGAACGACACCGCCGCCAGCAGGCTGACCAGTCCCTGATTACCCGCCAGCGCTTGACCAAGGTTTAACGGACCGCCCTGCAACGCGCCCCACGCCATACCCGTGACACCCAGGCCGAGCAACCAGCCGGTCTGAATACGCTGCCGTCGGCCCAACCGACCGCTCAACAGTAAAGCGGCGCTCCACCCCAGCATCCCTGCCGGCAGCAGCGAAATCCCCGGCAGGACCGAGGCGGCGATCATCAGGGTCAGCAGGAAACCCGCGAGCGCCTCGCGGCGGGCGGGTAGGAGAGCGAGGAATTGCGCCATGGGTTCCACACCGGGACGGGCTATAAAATTAACAAGATTATTGTGTCATTATCGTTCAAAATCGACGAATTCAGTCAGTTCGGCATGATGACCGGGTGGGTAGCGCTATGGTAGATGGGCAGGAATCACCACTTCTCGCGGAAATGACCGCGTTGCGGCAGCAGTTGGCCGTGCTGGAAGCATCCGCGCCAGCTCCTATGAGCCATGTGCTGCACGATGTTGCCGAGGCCCTGTGGGAAAGCGCTGGGCGTTTTCGCGCGACCTTCGAACAAGCAGCGGTTGGCATCGTGCATGTCGCCCCGGACGGACGCTTCCTGCGGGTCAACCGCAAAATGTGCGACATTGTTGGCTATGAGCCGGATGAACTGCAAAGGATGAGCTTTCAGCAGATCACCCATCCTGAGGATCTCAGCGCCGATGTGGAGCAGGTTCGTCGGGTGCTGTCCGGGGAACTTGAAACCTATCACATGGAAAAACGCTACTTCCATAAGGGCGGCGGTATCGTCTGGGTTCATCTGACCGTATCACTGGTGCGGGAAAGCGGTGGCCAACCGAAGTATTTCATTTCGGTTATCGACGATATCACAGCACGCAAGCAGGCCGAGGCGCTCAGTCGGCTCAACGAATCGCGATTCAATTCTCTGCTGGCGTTGAGCGAGCAGGCGCCCAGTCTGGCGGAGCAGGACATCATCGTCCTGGGGCTGGAAGAAGCAGTGCGGTTGACCCAGAGCCAGATTGGCTATTTCCATTTCGTCAACGAAGATCAGAGAACCCTGCAACTGTTCGCCTGGTCGCGGGAAACGCTCAAGACCTGCACCGCCGCGCCGGCCAGTCATTACCCGCTGGACCTGGCCGGGGTTTGGGCGGATTGCGCCCGCCAGCGGCGACCGGTCATTCACAATGACTATCAAAACCTGCCCAACAAGCAAGGGCTGCCCCAAGGCCATTCTCATCTCATCCGGCACATGAGCGTACCCGTGATTGAGCAGGATAAGGTGCGGGTGATTATCGGGGTGGGCAACAAGCCGGACGGTTATGACGAAGCCGATACCCGGCAGTTGCAGCTTGTCGCCAACTATGTATGGAAGATTATCTGCCGCCGCCGCGCCGAGGCGCGTATTCAGCGCCTGAGCTGCCTTTACGCGACGTTGAGTCAGATCAACAGAGCCTTGCTCCGCATCCAGGATCGCGCGCTGCTATTCCAGGAGATCCATCGCGTCGCCAGCGATAGCGGGTTGTTCGCTGTGGTCTGGATCGGGATGCTGGATGCTGCGGGTCAAATGCAGGTGGCCGCCGGCGACCTCGACCCGATGTTGGGACTGCGGGCCACCGAGTTGCCCTGTCCCGCTTTGGCTCTGTCGGGGTGCTGCGTCATCGGTGATGCCTTGCAGCGTGGCGCGCCCGTGGTGTGCCACGATTTGCAGGCGAAGTCCCGGCCCTGTCGGGAGGCGGCGCAACGGGCGGACATCCGCGCCTCTGTGGCGCTGCCGATTCGGGAGCAGGGGCAAGCCGTCGGGGTGTTCATGGCCTATTCCGCCGAAGCTGGCTTGTTTGATGAGGCGCTGGTTAATCTGTTGCAGGATATGGTCGATGAGATCTCCTTCAGCCTGGATACCCGACGGGCTGAAGCGCAGAGTAGATGACGACGACCTGCGCCTAGTGGATTACCGCATAAATTCTGACAGATCGCGGTCTGGATCGGTAGGGTGGATAAGGCGCTCTGCGCTGCATCCACCAACCAACCTGACTAGCGCGATTCGCTCAACCGGGTGTGCGGCAGGCATTGCGGATAGTCGGCCTGCAGAAAGGCGATAAAGCGCTCCCGCACCAGACAGCGCAAGTTCCAGGCGGTTGGAGCGTCGGGGGCGCTCATCAAGGCGCGCAAGGTCACGGTGCGCTCGGTGGTGTCGGTGACTTGCAGGCCCCAGGCGCGACCGTCCCACAAGTCGGATTCGTCGAGAATGCGCTTGAGTTCTTGCCGTCCCGCCTCGACCGGAAAGGTGTAGTCCACGGAGAAGAACGCCGTGCCGAGCAAGTCAGCGCTGGCCCAGGTCCAGTTCTGAAAGGGCTTGGTATTGAAATAATTGAGCGGCACGATCAACCGCCGGTCATCCCAGATCCGCACGACGACATGGGTCGCGTTAATCTCGGCGATGCGTCCCCACTCGCCTTCCACGATCACCACGTCTTCAATGCGGATCGGTTGGGTCAAGCCAATCTGCACGCCAGCAATCAGATTCTCCAGAAACGGCCGGGCCGCGACGCCGATCACGATGCCGGCGACGCCCGCTGAGGCCAGTAAACCCGCGCCCAGTTCACGAATTTTAGGGAAGGTCATCATCATCACGGACAGGGCGATGACCTGCACCACGATCACCACGATGCGCCGCACCATCTGGAACTGGGTCCGAATGCGGCGTGCGCCCAGGTTGTCCTTAATATCGACCAGATAATGCTGCTGCAAGACATCTTCCGCCACCGAGGTCAGGCGCACCAGCAGCCAGCCGATGGCGGCGATGTTGATCAGAACCAGGGCATGTTGCAGGCGGTCGGTCAGTAGCGCGGATAGTTCCAGGGTGGGCAGCAATAACTGAGCGGCGATCACTGGCGCCAGCCAGCCCAGCGGTTGTCGCAGATGGCGGATCAGGGCAGCGCCGAAAGTGCTTCGGGTTTGTTCCACCAGCCAGCCGGCCAGAATCAGGAGTCCTTCATAGCTCACCAGGACCAGGGCGAAGGTGATCAACACCGGTCGCCAGGCCACCGACGTCCAGAAGGTGAAGAGCAGACCCTGTTCACTGTATAAATCCAGCAGAATGGCGCCCGCCATCAGCAGGAGCAGCCAGTGTAACGTGTTGTTCAGAGGGGCGAGAATGTCTTGGGTCCACAGCAAACCATAGTTGCTGTGGGTGATGGCCCGGTTTTTCAGCAAGACGATCCACTCATCGATCAGGCTGCGCACCAGTAACCAAATGAGCAAAACGCCCGCCAGCGTCAGCAGTCGCCAGACGATCACCCAGGCTAGGTTGAGATAACCGGTCAGGCTCAACAGCGCAGCGCCAGCCAGCGCTAACGGCAACAACAGGGTCAACAGCCGCAGGGCTTCGAACCAGAACTGGCCGGTATAGCGTTCCGTCAGCCCCTCCAGCAGCAGACGGCGCAAGCGCAGCAGGGGATAGCAGGCGACTAGCCAATAGAACAGAAACAGGCGGTCCAGCACCCGGATCGCGGAGAACGGCAGTTCACTGACATGGGCCAGAATGACCAGTGCACCGATCAGGCCGCCGCCCAGCAGAGTCCAGAAGACCAGCGTATAGAGGCGTGGACGGCGCTGCGTGGCAGGCAAATCGGGCGCTGCCAGCAGCAGCCAGGCCAGGTCGAGGGGTGTTTTGATGCTGACCCAGAGCAACACCAGGGTCCATAGAATGGCCAGTCCCGGTTGCGGAACCCCCATGATCCAGAGTCCGAGCGCCAGTGCGGCGGCCAGGGCGATGCCCCACAGGTTTCTGCGCAAGAGGCGCGCCACCGTCAGCACAAATTGGTTGGCGAAGCGACCGTCCTGCTCCGTGGCGCACCGTTCCGAAAATCGGGCTAAACGGCGGCGGCTCAGCGTCGCTAGGGTGGCCAGCAGCACAATCAGACCGGTCAGACTGAACCACTGGTTGATGCCCGCCCGGGTGATCACCGTCAGCGCTGATTCGACGCTCAACCAGAGCTGGTGCAACAGAATACGCGGGGCCTGACCCAGTTCCACCGCAGTAGCCGGCCACTGCTCCGGGGTGAACAGGTCCCATGACTCGCGGGCCAGCAAATCCTGGCGGGTGCGTTGTGCGTGAGCCGTTTCCAGACGGTTCCGCAGCAGGTCCAGGCGGTCGCTTTGTTCGTGCAACAACTTCTGGCGCTGGTGGAGTTCCTGCGCTATGTCCGCCAGTAGTTGGCGCATTTGTTCGTTCACCCGCTGGTCACCGGCGCTGCCCAATTCTGGTGGGGTGAGGGGTTGCTGATTGAGCCGTTCAAAGAGGGGTTCGATTTGCTGGCCGGTTTCGCGCAGTTCACCGCGTAGTACGGCGAGTCGGTGCAGACCTTCCTGCAAGCGGCGGGGGGCCATATTTTGGGCATTGGCCACTCCCTCCCAATGGGCCAGTTCGTCGCTGATCGTGGACAGGCGGTGGTCCCAGCGCAGCAGTTGGGCGCGCTCTTCAGCGGTCTGGATACTGATTTTCAGGAAGGACCGTTGCGCCTCGGAGAGTTTTTCGCCGTCGCGCTCCAAACGGGTGCGCAGTTCTTCGACCTTGCTCAATTTCGCCTGTTGTTGCCGTTCCAGCCGGGTGGCTCGGTCCTGTTGCGCTTCCTGGCGTTCCTGGGACTGCTGTTGCAGATAGAGTTCTTCCAGACGGGCGCGCCATAAACCTGCCAGGGTCCGACGCTGGGTGAGCAACGTCAGCCATTCGTTGAGGTTTTGCAGGTTTTCCTGTTCGAGTTCGAGGTCGGTGCGGCGCTGTTCCAGCAGATGATTGACTTGCGCCTGTTGTTCAGCGCGGCTGCCGCTTTCCGGAAGGTCGCTCTTGGCCGGATTTTTCAGCAATTGTTCCTGGGTCTCCAGCGTCGCAATCGCCTGTTCGAGCACTTTAATTTGGCGCTGGGCGCCGTCGATGTCCGCTTGCACATTCGCCTGCTGGAGTTGCAGGGCGTCGTGGTTGATTCGAGCCTGATCCATCAAGGCTGCGGTCACGGCTTCGTCTTGCAGGGCGTGCAGTTTGCCAGGTTGTTCGGTTTCGAGTTGGGCAATGTCCTGCCGCAATTGGTCGATGGCAGCCCGCTGCTCAGCCAATGTTTGGCGCAGCGTGTTCTGGCGTTCCGCTATTTTGAGCGGATCGGTGTTCAATAGCGGCAGGGTGAGAGCGTCCTGCGCCTGCACGGCACCGGCGCTAATCGCCAACAGCAGTAGCAGCCACGATAGGGACAGAATCGATGGTAGCCAACGGTTGTACAAGGAAATCGAGAACGGCATGAGCTTGAAAGTGAAAGGTTCGGCGGATCTGAAAGTCGCAGCCAGAGAATTTTAAAGAAGCTACGAACTCTGAAAGGTTCAAGTCAGATTAGGCGATCTTTGCGGGTTTCTCTTGGCGAGGAATAGTGATAACCGCTCTAGTTGCTATAATCGCCGTTAAATTTCACGCTAACAATGCCGTTTCGCGGCGAGGTCAACCATGCAATTGATTAAAACGACAGCAGCAGTAACCCTGGTCTTGGCCGCCGGCCTGATCCTGAGCGGCTGCCCGGCGAGTACGTCCGGCGGCGCCTATAGCCGAGACCAAGTCAGACAGGCTCAGGATGTGCGCCTGGGCTATGTCGAGAGTGTGCGGCAAATCACGATTGAAGGCACGCGCAGCGGGGTGGGCGCGGTGTCCGGTGCAGCGCTGGGTGGTGTGGCCGGCAGCACGGTTGGTGGGGGCCGAGGCCAGATCGCTGGTGCGGTCGGCGGCGCAGTTTTAGGGGGCCTGGCGGGTTCCGCTATTGAGGAAAGCGTGACCCGTCAGCCTGGATTGGAAATTACGGTCCGGTTGGATAGTGGCCGGATGCTTGCGGTGACTCAGGGTGCTGATGAACCCTTCTATCCCGGCGACCGGGTGCGAGTGCTGACCGGTCAGGACGGTACGGCGCGAGTGGCGCATGACTTCTGATTACTGAACACCCGGCGATGAACCGCAGCGCCACATCCTTCCTGCAGGGGATGTGGCGTTTCTGGCTCAATCAAAAATCTTCCCTGGATTCATGATCCCGTTCGGGTCAAACGCCTGCTTGACCGCCCGCAGATAGCCGATTTCGGTTTCATCGCGGGTGTAATGCAAATACGGTTTTTTGAGCAGACCGACTCCGTGTTCAGCAGAGATGCTGCCGCCATGCCGTTGCAGGACGGTGAAGAGCTGTTCGCTCACCGTCCCGCATTTTGCCGCAAACGCCACGGTGTCCAGATCAGCCGGTTTGAGAATGTTGATATGCAGGTTGCCATCGCCGATATGGCCATACCACAGCACCTCGAAATCCGGGTATTCCCGCGTCAGCAAGGCGTCCGCCTCGGTCAGGAACGCGGGAACGCGGGAAATCCGCAGGGCAATATCGTTTTTGTAGGGCTGATAGACGGCGATGGATTCGCTGATATCCTCGCGCAGCCGCCAGAGTTCCTGCGCCTGGGCCTGGCTCTGGCTGATGACGCCATCCGCCAGCCAGCCTTGATCGGCGCAATTTTCAAACAGGGACAGCGCCGTGTCGGTGTGCCGTCCGTCCGGATTTTCGAACTCGACTAACACGTAATAAGGCGTTTGAGCTTCAAAGGGGCGATGCAGACCTTTAGCGATCACATGGCGCAACGCCAGTTCCGAGAAAAATTCGAAAGCGCTCAGTTCCAGCTTGTTTCGGAAAATGTGGTACAGCGACATGATGCTGTCCAGATCGGGGACGCCCAGCACCATCACGACCGGCTCGCGCAGGGGGCGAGTGAGATTCAGGGTCGCCTCAACGATGATTCCCAATGTGCCTTCACTGCCGATAAAGAGATGCCGCAGGTCGTAGCCGCTGGCGTTTTTGATCAGCCCCCGGTTGAGATCGAGTAGGTCACCGCGTCCGGTAACCACCTTCAGGCCGGTGACCCAGTCGCGGGTCAGGCCATAGCGAATCACTTTAATGCCGCCGGCGTTGGTGGCGATATTGCCGCCGATCTGGCTGGAGCCGCGCGAGGCAAAGTCCACCGGATAATACAACCCCCGGTCGCGGGCGAAGTTTTGCAGGACTTCAGTGACGACGCCGGCCTCGCAGGTCACGCTGCGGTCGGTGGGATCGAAGTCGAGAATCCGGTTCATCCGTTCCATGGACACCACAATTTCGCCCTGGCAGGCGACCGCCGCGCCGCTCAGGCCGGTGCGGCCGCCCGAAGGAACCAGCGCCAGCCGATGCTCATTCGCGTAGCACACCAGTTGTTGTACCTGTTCGATGTTCCCCGGCAGCACGACCGCTAGTGGATTCGGCGTGTGCAATCGGGTCCAGTCGCGCCCGTAGTGCAGGCCACTGTCAGCATCGGTGCGGACGTGGGCAGGTTCAATAAAAGCGCGGATACCGTCAAGCAGGGCGGCGGAGGCATTCGGGTCATGCAGGATCACGGCAGTGGGCGCTCCAGGTTACAAGGGCAAAGGTTGCCAGTCCGGTTCAGAGGGATTATTTTCAACACTCTTTTATTCTAACACCGGCGAAACCGTGCGCAGCCATGAGTCAGATTTCACTCGATAAGAACCGCATCAAGATTTTATTGCTGGAAGGTCTTCATGCCAGCGCCGTCGAGGCGTTTCAGGCGGATGGCTACACCCACATTGATTTCTACCCCAAGGCGTTGCCTGAGCCGCAGTTGCTGGAAGCGATCAGCGACGCTTACTTCGTCGGTATTCGCTCGGCGACCCAGTTGACAGCCAAGGTGTTTGAACACGCTCCCCGATTGATTGGGATCGGCTGTTTCTGTATCGGCACCAACCAGGTGGACCTCGATGCTGCCCAGGAACGCGGTATTCCGGTCTTCAACGCGCCCTTTTCCAACACCCGCAGTGTGGCGGAACTGGTACTGGCGGAGATTATATTGTTGCTGCGCGGCATTCCCCAGCGTAATGCAGCGGCCCATCGCGGCGGCTGGATCAAGACTGCGACGGGTTCCCGCGAGGCGCGCGGTAAATGTCTGGGCATCGTCGGCTACGGTCATATCGGCACCCAGGTGGGGTTGCTGGCCGAGGCGCTGGGGATGCGCGTGGTGTTTTACGACATCGAAACCAAGCTGGCCCTGAGTAACGCCCAACCACTGCCGTCGTTGAACGCCCTGCTGGAAGTGGCGGACCTGGTGACCCTGCACGTTCCGGAAACCCCGCAGACGTTTCAGATGATTGGCGCAGAACAATTGGCGCGGATGAAGCCGGGTTCAGCCTTGATCAACGCCGCCCGGGGGACGGTGGTGGAGATTGACGCGCTGGCCGCGACGCTGGAAGCAAAACATTTGGCCGGGGCGGCGATAGATGTCTTTCCCAAGGAACCGAAGGCCAATGATGACGAGTTCCTCTCGCCCTTGCGGGCGTTTGACAATGTACTGCTGACCCCGCACATCGGCGGCAGCACTGAGGAAGCTCAGCAAAATATCGGCCTGGAGGTCGCTGGCAAGTTGATTAAATACAGTAATAACGGCTCAACACTGAGCGCGGTCAACTTTCCGGAAGTGGCGCTGCCCGAACATCCCGGCAAGCATCGCCTGTTGCATATTCATCGCAATCAGCCCGGCGTACTTTCGCAAATCAACGCGATTTTCTCGGAGCAGCAAATTAATATCGCCGGCCAGTATTTACAAACCAACCTCCGAATCGGTTACGTGGTGATCGACATCGACGATCCTGGCCAGGCTGAAACCCGGCAATTACGTAAGCGGCTGGAAGAGGTGGCCGGCACCATTCGTACCCGGATTTTGTATTGATCAGCGCTCTTCTCCCTGAGTGGGAGAGGGGTGAAGGGGCAGCCTTCGCAACAGGGGTGGAGTTGATGTCGCTACGTGATGAATTATTGAAAGCCGGGTTAGTGTCAGCGGACAAGGCTAAAAAGCTGGACGCCGATACCCGCAAGCAGGATCATCAGCGCAAGAAAAGTCAGGCGTCGGCGGTGGAGGAGGCCGCACAACAGGCTGAGGTGCGGCGACAAGCCGAAGCGGAGGCCGCCCGTAAAAGGGAGCGGGATCGACAATTGAATCTGGAGCGGGAGGCGGAAAAACAGCGTCGGGAACGGGCCGCCCGCGCCCAGCAGTTGATCGACAGCCATCGCCTCAACAACCCGGACGCGGAAATTCTCTATAATTTTTTGGACAGCGATGGGCATTGGATTCGGGCGATCCGGGTTCTGCCGCCCCAGCGCAAGGGTTTAGCCATGGGTCGGCTGGCCATTGTGCGCGGCGACCGGCACGAGTTCGACTTTCCACTGGTTCCCCAAGAGATCGCGCTGAAGCTGGCGGAGTTCGCCCCAGAGCGAGTGCTGCTGCTACATCCGGAAAGCGATGGTTCCGAGGCGGAAAGCGAAATGAATGATCGGAGCGAAACTTCATGACGGACCCTGTTTCATCCCGCCCACTGAGTCGGGAGCGTTCTCAACGCATCGGCGATTACCGCTCCCATTCTTGGAGCCGACGCAGCAAATGGTTATTTCTTGTGGTGTTGGTGTTGGTGCTGATTGATTTTTTCACAGCACTGCTGCTGGGCACACAGGTTTACACCCTTAATCGCCAGAACCAGACCTTGCGCAGCAGTTTGGCGCAAGCCGAGGAGGAGTTGCACCGGGTCACGCCTGAATTGCAGAAATTGCGCGGCGACTTGGATGAACTGGTTCGCGGCAAGCTGCCGCGTCTGCGTAAACTGGAGTATGACCGGGTGTTGCCGTTGGACGATCAGTATTTGAAAAACATCATCTTTACGGAAATCATGAACCGCGACAGCCGGGGTCATGAGTACAAATTGGTGGTGCAGAACAACACCGGCGCGCCGCTCTGGCCAGAGGTTCAATTGCTGCTTTTCAATGAACAGGGCATTCAAGTCGGCAGCGCCGAGATCGGCACCGGCCAGCCGAACGCGCTGAAGGCCGGCAGCCTGGGGGTCGGCGAGGTGCGTTCCTATACGGCATCGGTGAATCTGATGGATAGGAGCGCTACGCCCGCCTATTTCATGATCCGCCTTCCGGAGTCATCCGGCGGCAAGACCGTTTTGCTGGAAACGAAAGAGGGCCGTTGAGTGGTGCCGTTTTTATATCATCACCTTTCAGTTATGCTGCGCCAGATTCCGCCGCATCCGGTGCATTCCCCAGCCCACCACTGCGATCACAACCGGAACAGCCATACCAGTCACCAATTCAGGATTCAATGGCAGCCCCAGTTTGTACAGCGCCTTGACCGCATAGCTGACCAGGCCCACCAGATAATAGCTCAACACCACCACTGACAGTCCCTCAACAGTCTCCTGTAGGCGCAATTGCAACTGAGCGCGCCGGTTCATGGACTGCAACAAGTCACGGTTCTGCTGCTCCAGCGCCACGTCCACCCGGGTGCGCAGCAGGTTAGCGGCGCGGGAGATACGGGTCGAGAGGGATTCCTGCCGCTCGCGCACCGAAGCGACCGTGCGCAAGGCTGGCGCCAATCGCCGGTCCATGAATTCCCGCAGTGTTTGTACACTGGGCAGCCGCGCTTCGTGCAGTTCATCGATACGTCGTTCCACCAGCGTGTCATAGGCCCGGCTGGCGCCGAACCGATAGGTGGTAGTGGCAATGATTCGCTCCATTTCCGCTGCCAGTTCCGACAATTCAGCCAGCAGGGCGTGATCCTGTTCCAGTCCGACCCACTGGTTCATATGGTCCGTCAAATTCGCCAATCGCTCCTCAATTCGGGTGATTTCAGCGCCGGTCTGACGAGCCAGCGGGAAAGCCAGCATTGCCATGATTCGGTAGGTTTCGATATTCAATAACCGTTGAACCAACCGCCCTGCCTGAGTTTCGCGCAGACTCCGATCAAACACCAAAATTCGGGTGAAACCGTCCGGGTGAACGCGGAAATCGCTCCAAACCGTCGCGGCGTCATCGGCTGCCCGGCAGCCATTCAGCGGTCCCGCACCCAAGAGAGTTTGTAATTGCTCCAGCGTCGGCGGCGGATTCGGCTCGCGGCGCAGATCGAGATGAGTTGCTACCAGCAGTTCACCCGCTAATCCGGCGAGCCAGTCTGGGGGAAGCTGCTGAATCGGCTGATCGGCAAACGACTCAGCGCTTCTTGCCAGGGCGATGAAAGTGTAAGCAGAAAATTCCGAATGCCGCTCCCATTTCAGCCGGAACGGCCCACAGTCGACGCTCAGATGCACCGCACCAGGCGCAGGGGGCGCAACGCTATAATGATCGCAGAGACCGGCGATCTGCGCGCGATCCCGGTCAATAGCCTCACGACCCGGCCCAGACAGCAGGGCCAGGTGGGAAATCAGTGACGGGGTTTTCAGCCGCTCGAAGGGTCGGGCGTGAAATTCCTGGTCCAGTTCGTCGCGCTGTGGATGGACCGTCAGACCCAGCGCAGTCAGGGAGAGCAGAGACATGCAAGGTTAAAGATTAATCAATAACGTTGATACCGTAATCTTCATGTTCATGAAGATGCGGTTTCATAGGTGAGCGCGAAGACCGTCACGGCGCGTGGTTCCATCTGGAAATCATCACCGTTGTTCAGCAGGAACTCGCCGGGCGCCAGTTGTGGCTTTGCGGTGTCAAGCAGGCAACGCCAGTGGCGGGCGCCGCGCACCGTCGGCATCTGTACCGGGATGGACGTATATCCAGCGTTGAAGATAACGAACAGAGTATCGTCGATTTCCGGATAGCCATCCGGTGTGAAGTATTCCCCGGCGTCGCCAGCCAGCAACATGCCGATGCAGCGCGCTTTAGGTTCCTGCCAGTGATAATCGGTCATAGGACCACCACCCGGGCTGATCCATTCGATATCGCGCAGTCCAGTGGTTTTGGAAACCTGTAATCCGTGCAGAAAACGGGTACGGCGTAGCACTGGGTGTTCCCAACGCAGACTGATCAGGCGGCGCGTAAAGTCCAGAAATTCCTGCTCGTCAAGCGGCTGGTTTTCCCAGTTCAGCCAGTTAATCTCGTTATCTTGACAATAGGCATTGTTGTTGCCGCCCTGGCTGCGGCCAAATTCGTCACCGGCCAGCAGCATCGGTGTGCCTTGAGCCAGCAGCACGGTGGCCAGCATATTACGGCGCTGGCGCAGGCGAAGTTGTTGAATGGCGCGATCGGCAGTGGGTCCCTCGACCCCATGGTTATTACTGAAATTAGAGGGATGGCCGTCGCGATTGCCTTCGCCATTGGCCTCATTATGGCGTTCGTTGTAGCTGACCAAGTCGGCCAGGGGAAAACCATCGTGGCTGGCGATGTAGTTCACCGAAGCCCAGGGCCGCCGGCAGTCGTGTTCAAACAGGTCGCTGGAGGCCAGGAGATTAGGCGCTATCCGCGATAGCATCCCGTCATCCCCACACCAGAAGCGGCGCACGGTGTCACGGAAGCGGTCATTCCATTCTGCGGTTCCGGCGGGAAAACTACCCAGTTGATAGCCGCCCGGACCGATGTCCCACGGTTCGGCGATGATCTTGACCCGTGACATAGCCGGGTCCTGACGGATGGCGTCGAAGAAGCCGCCGCCCCGGTCGTAGCCATAATCCTCGCGGCCGAGCGTCACTGCCAAGTCGAAACGGAAGCCGTCGACATGCATCTCGTTGACCCAGTAGCGCAGGCTGTCCATGACCATCTGCAATACCCGTGGATGAGTCAGGTTCAGGGTATTGCCGCAGCCGGTGTCATTGATGTAATAGCGGCGGTCGTTGGGCCGCAACCGATAGTAGGAAGCGTTGTCGATCCCCTTGAAACTGAGGGTGGGACCCATCTGGTCACCTTCGGCGGTGTGGTTGTAGACCACATCCAACAGCACCTCGATGCCGGCATCGTGCAAGCGTTTGACCATCGTCTTGAATTCTGTCAAATCGCCGCCGCTCAGATAGCGCGGCTCAGGGGCAAAGAAACACAGCGTATTGTAGCCCCAGTAGTTGCGCAGGCCACGGTCGGTGAGGAAACGGTCATCGACGAAGGCGTGAACGGGCATGAGTTCCACCGCAGTGATGCCCAACGACTTGAGGTATTTAATGATCTCTGGATGGGCCATGCCGGCAAAGGTGCCGCGCAGGTGATGAGGGATGCCTTCGTGGCGAATAGTGAAACCGCGCACATGGGTTTCGTAAATAAGGGTCTGCGTCCAGGGGGTTTCGGGCTGCCGGTCACCTTCCCAACTGAACGTCGTATCGACCACCACGCATTTAAGCATGTCGCGGGCGTTGTCGCGGATATCGAACGACAGATCCGAGTTGCTATGGCCGACCTGATAACCGCAGTGTTCATCACGCAGGTGGAGTGAGCCATAGAATTGCTTGGCGTAGGGATCAAGCAGCAGTTTATGGTGATTGAAGCGATGGCCGAGCTGCGGTTCGTAGGGACCGGAGACGCGGTAGCCATACAAAGCGCCCGGCCACAGACCGGGTACATAGCCGTGCCAGATTTGGTCGGTATGTTCGGGCAATGTCAACCGTTCGATCTCGCGCTGGCCCGATGAATCGAACAGGCATAATTCGACTTTTTCAGCGTGGGCGGAGAAGAGCGCGAAATTGACGCCCTTGCCATCCCAAACCGCGCCGAGCGGATAGGACTTGCCTGGCCATACGCGAGCACGCGACGACATGATGGAGCCTCCAGAGGTTCAAAAGTATGATTGTTATCGGTCAATAAAGCGTCGATGGGGAAACGCTTTGCAGGATGGTCGAACCTGCTGATCTATTTTATGACATTTTGCGGCGCGGGACTGGCGAATTACCCTTTTATGACCGATAGGGTAGGCGATACCGATGAATGCGGATCACCGGCAGAAAGGGTTCATCCTCAATGCGTACATCCGTGCGGCGCAGACGGGGATTGGTCAGCAGGTCTGGCGCGACCGGCACAAACTCTGGCAAAGACTCGCCAGGTTGCAGGGGAATCAAAATTGGCAGTGGCGTTTGCATCAGTCGGCGCAGGACGCCTGAGCCTTCCGGGGCAGCAAAGACAATGTTCGCCCGCAGATGGGGGCAGACGCTCCGCACGCGGGCCAGAATTTCATTGCTCGGAATTTCCGCCAGACGTTGTAATTCCTGATGGATTTGTGGGGTTTCGACCCGCTGTTCCAACAGGCGCCGGGCTTCCACTACCCGGGTGCGTTGAATTACCCGGCCCTGTTTGGACCAGGTAAAACCCACTTTGAGCGGCCGTCGCTCGAGGAGAGGAATATGTCGGTAGGCCTGCTTGAGGTTCAGGCGAGCGGCGCCCATGCGACGCATGGCGGATGCTACCTGCTCCTGGCGATGGTGGAGATCCGCCATAGCTGCAGTGATTTCGGCACGTTCTACGGACTTTAGGGCCAGCACCGCAGCTTTGAAACCGTCTTTGGCCGTGTTACAGGCATGGGCCGCGACCATCGTTCCCGGACTGGCACCCACGAGACCGGGGCAAGTGAGCGTTTCCCGCCCATCCTGACGATCTTCGTACCATAGCGCCCGGTAGAGTTCGATTGCCTTGAGCCGCATATCCAGGCGGTCCAGTAATTCGGTATCAGTGCGTGAGACCCAAGCGGGCAGTGTGGTGTCATGACGAACTGCAGTGCAAAATTCGTCCAAACGCGCTAGCAGGGCCTCAAAACTTTCCAGAAGCGTGATACGCAAAATCGCTGATGATGAGTCAGGCATAATAATTCCCCTTTTTATATCATCACCGTTGACTACAACACAGGCAAATTTAAATCCGCAAACAAGGCATCCACCTCTTCAACCGATTGCGCCTGTTCAACTCGCTGAACTCGCTCACGAGTCAGATGAGGCGCAAAGAGTTGAATAAAATCGTACATATAGCAACGCAGAAAAGTGCCTCGCCTAAAACCGATCCGAGTCAAGTTAGCCGCAAATAAATGTCCCGCGTCTAACCGCACCAAATCTTGATCATAACGCGGATCATAAGCCATACGAGCCACAATCCCTACACCCATCCCCAAGCGCACATAAGTTTTGATAATATCAGCATCAGTCGCAGTAAACACAACATTCGGTCTCAATTGCGCACTGCGAAAAGCTTCGTCCAATTGCGAACGACCGGTAAAGCCAAATACATAGGTCACCAATGGATATTGAGCTACATCAGACAAGCTCAGGCAACCCAAAGCAATCAACGGATGGCCAACCGGCACCAACACACAGCGCTCCCAAATATAGCAGGGCATCATAATCAAGTCCTCAAATAACTCTACAGCCTCAGTCGCAATCGCAAAATCCACCCCGCCAGACTGGATCAACTCAGCAATCTGCACTGGCGAACCTTGATGGACTTGTAGAGTCACTGCCGGATAACGCTCACGGAACGCTTTAATCACCGACGGCAACGCATAACGAGCCTGCGTATGCGTAGTCGCTATCGACAAATTACCCCGCCGATCATCACGATATTCCTCAGCCAATATCTGAATATTATTCACCTCCCGCAGAATACCCTCCGCCTTAGCGATGATCTGCCGACCAACCGGTGTCACTTCAGTCAGATGCTTACCATTACGGCCGAACAACTCAACTCCCAATTCCTCCTCCAACAAACGCAACTGCTTACTAATTCCTGGTTGAGATGTATATAAAGTCTCAGCCGCCGCAGAGATATTCAAATGACTACGAACAATCGCTATCAAATAGCGTAGTTGCTGCAACTTCACCTCAATCAGGCCTCACACCCAATTTCCCCTGATCTATCTGACAGGGTATCAACACTAATCCAGCCAACGGCGGCAAATCCACCAACAACGAACAGAGTTGCCCCATATGCGGGACCGGAAATGCCTGAACATCACCATTAACCGCCCCATTACCAGCATAGCACCGAGCATCCGAATTCAGTGCTTCCCGATACAACCCAGAAAATGGCACACCCACCCGATACCCTGAGCGAGCTACTGCAGCAAAATTAAGAATCACCACAGTTACTCCTCCCACTCCACCACTACGCCGCAAATAAACAACAACCGAATGCGCAGCATCATGGCAATCCAACCACTCAAAACCTTCTTGGGCAAATTCACAGCCATGCAAATCCGGCAATTCCCGGTACACGCAATTTAGATCATGAAGTAGCCGTTGAAGACCGCTATGCTCTAATTGTGCCAAGAGTGCCCAATCCAAGACGCCAGCATGATCCCACTCACGCTCCTGACCCAATTCATTACCCATAAACAGAAACTTCTTACCAGGATACGTCCACATATAAACATAGAGTAACCGCAAATTAGCAAAACGCTGACAACGATCTCCCGCCATACGGGCCATCAGCGACCCCTTGCCATGCACCACCTCATCATGAGAGAGAGGCAACATAAAGTTTTCCGTAAAAGCATACAACAAACCAAACGTCAGTAACTCATGATGATGACGGCGCAAAGCCGGGTCGATCATCAAATATTCCAAAGTATCATGCATCCAGCCCATATTCCATTTCATGCCAAACCCCAGACCGCCCATCCAAGCCGGGCGGGTCACCAATGGCCACGCAGTGGACTCCTCAGCAATCATCAGCACTCCTGGATAGCGCCGATGAATGATGTCATTCATTTCTCTTAGAAAGGCAATAGCCTCAAGATTCTCATTACCACCAAATGGATTCGGCACCCACTCACCGGATTCCCGAGCATAGTCCAGATACAGCATGGAAGCGACGGCATCCACTCGCAGACCATCCAAATGACACTCTTCCAGCCAGAAACAGGCGCTGGCCAGCAGAAAATTCTTCACCTGATTACGCCCATAATTAAAGACCAGCGTCCCCCATCCCCGATGCTCACGGCGGGCTGGATCTTCATACTCGTACAGGTAGGTACCGTCGAAGCACGCTAAACCATGCGCATCCTTAGGAAAATGACCCGGCACCCAGTCGAGAATCACACCGATACCTGCCTGATGACAATAATCCACAAAACCACAAAAGTCGTTCACGGTTCCATGTCGGCTAGTCGGGGCAAAATACCCCGTAGGTTGATAGCCCCAAGAAGCGTCCAGGGGATGTTCAGTAATCGGCATCAGCTCAATATGAGTAAAGCCCAGCGAACCTACATAAGCTACCAGTCGCTGCGCCAACTCCCCATAGCTTAAATAGCCTCCATCCTCACCCCGTTGCCAAGAACCCAGATGTACTTCATATACCGCTAACGGCACTTGATCCGACTTCAAACGCCGCCGACGCGCCATCCAAATCTCATCACGCCAAGGATAAGCCTTACTATCGACCACCAGCGAGGCAACATCCGGACGACGTTCAAAGCCACGCCCATAAGGGTCGCTTTTGCGCAAGAGTTCGCCCGTATCCAGCACACAAATCTCAAACTGATAACGCATACCTGCGTCAATACCGGGCATAAACAGTTCCCATACTTGGCCGCGCCGCCGTAACGGATGGCATCGACCATCCCAGAAGTTGAAATCACCCACCACACTCACTCGACCCGCATTCGGTGCCCAGACCGAAAACAGGATTCCGGCAATGCCATCCACTTGGCGGGGGTGAGCGCCCAGCATCCGATAGGCATGCAGATGTCGACCTTCATTAAATAAATGCAAATCATATAAACTCAGTTGCGGGGCAAAACTATAAGGGTCGTATGCCCAGTGCTCGAGACCACCCGTATCCAGCCACGCCAACCGATAATGCAACGGCAACGCATCCACCGCGCCACGCCATTCGAACAGGCCAGTTTCCGCCAACTGCTGCATCGGTTGACCGACATCCACCAACCGAACCTCAAGAGCCTCCGGCATAAACCAGCGAACCGCCACCTGATCACCATGACCGTGGCGACCGAGCACCGCAAACGGATCGGGATGTCGTCCCTGGGATAACAAAAGCGCGTCATCCCGCAAGCAATGATCTTCAGCCTGAGCCATATCGTTATTATCAGAATCAATAGAGTGCGTCATCGGGAAATTCGATCATCCAGTCGCTCTGTTCACCACTCGACAGGAGGATGAGACGTCACGAGTGACAGGAAACTACGTTTAGAAACGTCTACACTAAAAAGTTTGAGCAGCTAAGATGATCTAAAAATTCCTAGCCGGATCACTGCGCGTCACTGCCATAGCTTTCAAACCCATCATCAGGAAAGCATACCAAAGAAGGAAATCCAACGCATGAGCGCCGCCATCACCTCACGTTTTGTGAGCCGCCTGACCCGGGAAACGCTAGCGCTAGTTCTAGCTGGTGGCCGCGGCAGTCGGCTTAAGCAGCTCACCCTGTGGCGTGCCAAGCCCGCAACGCCCTTCGGTGGAAAATATCGAATCATCGACTTTCCTCTATCCAATTGCATTAATTCAGGCATTCGACGGGTGTGCGTGCTGACCCAGTATAAGGCTCATTCCCTGATCCAGCATATCCAGCGAGGCTGGGGATTTTTGCGCGGTGAGTTCGGTGAATTTGTTGAGCTGCTGCCCGCTCAGCAACGCCTCGATGAGGCCTCATGGTACAAGGGAACGGCTGATGCGATCTATCAAAACTTAGACATTATTCGCAATCATGCACCCGAGTTCGTCCTAATCCTGGCCGGAGATCATATTTACAAAATGGATTATGGCCCCATGCTGGCGCACCATGTCGAAAGCAAGGCGGATGTAACCATCGGCAGCATCGAGGCACCACGCAAGCGGGCACACGAATTCGGAGTGCTGACAGTCAATGAGCGAAACGAAGTCATCCAATTCATCGAAAAGCCTGAAAACCTGGATGGATTGCCGGGGCGAGGCGACATGATGCTGGTTTCCATGGGCATCTATGTATTCAACACCGCCTTCTTATATCAACAACTTATTGAGGACGCTGAGCGTTTTGACTCCAGCCACGACTTCAGCAAAGACATTCTCCCCGGCCTGCTCGAACCCTACCGAGTCATCGCCTATCCTTTCCGTGATGTGCAGACCAAGGCGCAGAGCTATTGGCGCGATGTCGGCACGGTAGACGCTTTCTGGGAAGCCAATATGGAAATGGTCGGCATCGACCCGGAACTGAACCTGTATGACCGGAACTGGCCAATTTGGACTTACCAAGACCAAGCGCCTCCCGCCAAGTTCGTGTTCAACGATGATGGACGGCGCGGCATGGCGGTCGATTCCATGGTAACAGATGGTTGCATCGTCTCTGGCGGCTATGTGAATCACTCCTTACTCTTTCCTCAGGTGCAAGTTCATTCCTACGTTCACCTGCGTGATGCCGTCGTGTTACCAGAAGTCGATATTGGTCGTTACTGCCGCTTGCGAAAGGTTATTATCGACCGGGGTTGCATCATTCCACCGGGCACCGTGATCGGGGAGGACGCCGAGGAAGACGCCCAGCATTTTTATCGCACTGAGCGAGGCGTAGTGCTAGTGACCCGGGAAATGCTCGGCCAAGAAGCGCATTATATCCGCTAATTCATTCATCAACCCATTGAACACTCAACCCAACCGAGGTTAATCCTTCATGAGTATGGCTTCGCCACTCGAACGGCGCCGCGCAGGACTGTTATTGCATCCGACTTCACTACCTGGCTATTACGATAATGGCGATTTAGGGCCAAATGCTTATCGATTCATAGAATGGCTAGCGGCCTGCGGATTCACCGTTTGGCAGACGCTGCCGTTAGGGCCACCGCACGACGATTTGTCGCCGTATTCAGCACAGTCAGTTCACGCGGGCAATCCACGACTGATTGCATTAGAGCCGTTAATCGAGGCGGGCTGGTTATCTCCGGATGCGGAGCGCCGGGCGGGCGAAAATGGCTGGACGTACCGCCAGCGACGCCTCATTGAGGCGCATCAAGGCTTCCGGGAACACGGTGGTGCCGAGCGGGACGCTTACGCGGTATTTCAGCGCCACCATGCACATTGGTTAGACGATTACGCGCTCTATCAAGCGATTCGCGCTACACACCGGCAGAAAGCCTGGTTTGACTGGCCACTCACGCTACGAGACCGGCTCCCGGATGCACTAGCGGCGGTGCGTAACGAATATGCAGAAATCATTGATCAGCGCAAATTTGAACAATTCCTGTTCTTTCGGCAATGGATAACCCTCAAACAGCATGCCAACGAGCATGGCATCCTGATCTTTGGCGATATCCCGTTATTCGTAGGTTATGACAGCGCTGATGTCTGGGCGCAGCGCGAGGCGTTTCTCCTGGATGCAGAGGGACGACGTAAGGTCGTAGCGGGTGTGCCACCGGATTACTTTTCGGCGACCGGTCAATTGTGGGGCAACCCACACTATGACTGGGACGCGATGCGCGAGAATGACTTTCAGTGGTGGAAGGAGCGGATCCGTACCCAGTTCACCCAGTTCGATCTGTTGCGTATTGACCATTTTCGGGGGCTGGAGGCGTACTGGGAAATTCCCGCCGATGCAGAGACGGCGATCCATGGCCGCTGGCAAGCCGCGCCAGGCGATGAACTGCTAAACGCCTTGCGGGAAGAGTTTGGTGACCTGCCACTGGTCGCTGAGGATCTAGGCATTATCACGCCTGAGGTCGAGACGTTGCGTGATACTCATGGGTTACCGGGCATGAAGGTGCTGCATTTCGCCTTTGGCAGCGGTGCGGATAATCCGTATCTGCCGCACCATCATTTGCCTAACGCCGTGGCTTATACGGGTACGCATGACAATAACACCACGCTCGGCTGGTTTCATGAACTGGACGCCGGAACTCGTAATCACCTATTCGACTATCTGGGCGGAACATCGGAACAGATGCCGGAAGTGTTGGTGCGGGCGGCTTTCGCGTCGGTAGCACGACTGGCTATCGTACCGATGCAGGATGTATTGGCGCTGGACGGCGAACATCGTATGAACCGGCCCGGCGTTGCGGATGATTGCTGGCGCTGGCGGTTCCGCTGGGAACAGGTCAAACCGCAGATCGCCGGACATTATCGGCATCTGCTGGAGTTGTACGGTCGGGTGTAAGTCGTCCTGTTCGATGCAATTCCCCTAGAGGTTTAGGGGCCAGTAGCGGGGACCGTGAAGGACATTCTGGGTGGCCTGCGCTCCGCAGATACTTATAGCCTTGTATTTGAAGGAGTTAACTAAGCGCACCTGCTTTGTCCGGGTGACTGAGCAGGAAAATCTGGTGTTTATGGATCAGTGATCGCCCGTTTGAGTACAGTTCAGGAACTTCGAGATCAGCATCAACTGAGAGAGGATCATTGACTGCATGTCACCCCATGATGTCTGGACACGGCTGGTTGCCGTGCGTGAACAAGCCCCACTGATTCATAACATCACCAACTTCGTAGTGATGAATAATACCGCTAACGCCTTATTGGCGGTGGGTGCTTCGCCGGCGATGATCCATGCCACCGATGAGGTGGAGGATTTCGTCACAGTGAGCCAAGCGCTAGTGGTGAATATCGGGACGCTGTATTCGGAACAGGTTGCGGCTTGCAAACTGGCGGCGGCACGGGCGAAGACCGTTGGCGTTCCGTGGGTTCTCGATCCCGTGGGGGTAGGGGCGACGCCGTATCGACGGGCTGTAGCGGCGTCGCTATTACGGCTGGGACCGAACGTGATTCGCGGCAACGGCTCGGAAATTCTGACATTGGCGCCGCACGCTCCGTCGGGAGCTGGTCGGGGGGTTGATAGCCTGGACGCTTCTGACGCCGCGTTGACCGCCGCCCAGTGGCTAGCATCAGAGAGTCATACGATAGTTGCCATCACCGGAGCGGTGGATTACGTGACCGATGGCGCGCGCGTGGCGGAGATTCACAACGGCCATCCCCTTATGGCGCGAGTCACCGGACTCGGATGTTCAGCTACGGCAGTGATCGGGGCATTTCTAGCCGTAGATCCGGAGGCGTTCGCAGCGACCGTTGCGGCGCTGGCGGTGTTTGGGGTAGCGGGGGAAGTGGCTGCAGGCTGGGCGGCGGGGCCAGGGAGTTTACAAGTTGCGCTGCTGGATGCGCTGTACACCCTGGATGAGGCGACGCTTCAGGCCAAGCTGCGGGTCACTGTCCGGTAAACTGAACTCCCCCGCGAGGGGGAGAGTGGGGGATTAAACCGGTAATTCCGAATGGCCCATCAGAAATTCGTCGACCGCGCGGGCGCATTGCCGACCTTCCCGAATGGCCCAGACCACCAGCGATTGCCCCCGGCGCATATCGCCGGCGCTGAAGACTTTGTTCAACGAGGTTTGGTAATCAGTGGTGCTCGCCCGGATATTGCCACGTTCATCCAGGGCGACGCCCAACTCCGATAACAACCCCTCGTGGACCGGGTGGACAAAGCCCATCGCCAGTAAGACCCGTTCTGCCGGAATCTCAAATTCGCTACTGGGAATTTCCACCATCGTTTGTCGGCCATTGACCGTGCGCCATTCCAACCGGGCGATTTGCAGTGCGGTCAAACGTCCTTCGGTTCCGATATAGGCTTTCGTGGTTACCGCCCAATCGCGTTCGCAACCCTCCTCATGCGAGGTGGAAGTCCGCAACTTTAGCGGCCAGTTGGGCCAAGTCAGCAGCTTGTTCTCATGCAAGGGCGGCTTGGGCATAATCTCCAGTTGGGTCACGGAACAGGCTCCCTGCCGAATGGAAGTCCCTACACAGTCCGAGCCAGTATCGCCACCGCCGATCACCACGACGTGTTGGTCGGTGACGAGAATTTCCTGATCGGGTGGGATCTTTTGCCCCGCCACACGCCGATTTTGCTGGGTCAGGAAATCCATGGCGTAATGAATCCCATACAGCTCCCGGCCCGAGGCGCTCAAATCACGCGGCTGTTCGGAACCGCCGGCGAGAACGACCGCATCAAATTCGGCCAACAACCGGCGGGCGGGCAGGTCCAGGCCCACATGGCTGTTAGGCCGGAATTCCACACCTTCGGCCTGCATCTGCGCCAGCCGGCGGTCGATCAGCGAGGTCTCTAACTTGAAATCGGGGATGCCGTAGCGCAGCAGGCCGCCAATGCGATCATTTTTCTCAAAAACCACGACCCGATGACCGGCCCGCGCCAGTTGTTGCGCACAGGCCAAGCCCGCTGGACCGGAACCGACCACCGCAACCCGCTTACTGGTGCGGTGGGCTGCGATCTGCGGTGTGACCCAACCTTCCGCCCAGCCCTTGTCAATAATGGCGCATTCAATATCCTTGATGCTGACCGGCTGGTCGTTGAAATTCAGCGTACAGGAAGCCTCACACGGTGCCGGACAGATGCGCCCGGTGAATTCCGGAAAGTTATTGGTGGAGTGCAATACTTCCAGCGCTTCCCGCCAATTGCCCCGGTACACCAGATCATTCCAGTCGGGGATGATATTGTGGACGGGGCAGCCGCGATGGCAATAGGGAATGCCACAATCCATACAGCGCGCGGCTTGTTCACGGACCTCTGACTCCGGCAGAGGAACCACGAAATCGCGAAAGTGCTTGACCCGCTCCGCGACCGGCGTATAGCCGTGGTCATAGCGGGCGATTTCCAGAAAACCGGTAGGTTTACCCATTATTCATCTCTCTTAATCGCATTATGCCGCTACACTGGCTTTTTCGCTCAAGAGAGCCAGGTGTATTTTAGCTTGTTGCTGTCGCAAATCCTGCAAGGCGCGCCGGTAGTCCAGCGGCATGATCTTGACGAACTTTGGCAATAGTTCGCACCAGTGCTCCAGCACCCGTTTAGCCGGCTCACTGCCGGTGTAAACAGCGTGGCGGGCGACCAGAATCTGGAGGCGATGAGCATCGTGCCGCAGTGGGTCGTCAGGGAGTTCGGCTTTCGCCAGGGCGCTCCAGCCATCGTGCAGGACACGCATTTTCAGAGTGTCTTCCTGGTCGTTCAAGGTTTCCAGGGCCACCATGGCTTTGTTGGCGCGGAGGGCGAAACTGCCCTCTTCATCCAGTACGTAGGCGACGCCACCGCTCATGCCAGCGGCAAAGTTGCGGCCCGTCGGCCCCAGCACCACCACGACACCGCCCGTCATGTATTCGCAACCGTGATCGCCCGTGCCCTCGACGACCGCCAATGCGCCGGAATTGCGCACGGCAAAGCGTTCACCGGCCACGCCCCGGAAGTAGCATTCGCCAGCAATAGCGCCATACAGGACCGTATTGCCAACGATGATGTTGTCTTCCGCACGCAGGCGACTGGCCGGGGAGGGGGTGATGATGATGCGGCCGCCAGAGAGACCCTTACCGACATAGTCATTGGCCTGGCCGGTCAGGTCGAGAGTGACGCCCCGGGCCAGGAACGCGCCAAAACTTTGGCCAGCAGTGCCGGTGAGACGAATCTGGATCGTGTCATCCGGTAACCCGGTATGACCGTAACGGCGAGCGACCTGACCGGACAGCATAGCGCCAGTGGTGCGGTCGGTATTGCGGATCGGCGTGTCGATCCGCACTGTCTGACGGGCGTCCAATGCAGGACGGGCTTGGGCAATGAGGCGATGATCCAGCACGCCGTCCAGTCCGTGGTTCTGCTCTTCGCAATGGTAAACAGCAACGCCGGGACCGACGGGGGGGGCAGCCAGCAGGCGGCTGAAGTCCAGTCCCCGCGCTTTCCAGTGATGAATGGCGCGGCGCATATCGAGCTTGTCAGTACGGCCAATCATCTCATCAAAGGTGCGGAAGCCGAGCTGCGCCATCAGTTCCCGCACTTCCTGAATTAGGAAGGTGAAGAAGTTGATGATATGGGCGGGCTGACCGGGAAAACGCTTGCGCAGTTCCGTGTCCTGGGTGGCGACACCGACCGGGCAAGTATTGAGATGACATTTGCGCATCATTACGCAACCAGCGGCAATCAGTGCGCCGGTGCCGAAGCCAAATTCGTCCGCGCCCAGTAATGCGCCAATGACGATGTCGCGGCCGGTCCGTAACCCGCCGTCGACCTGGACGGCAATGCGGCCCCGCAGGAAGTTGCGTACCAGCGTCTGATGCGTTTCAGCCAGACCGATTTCCCAAGGCGAACCGGCGTTTTGAATCGAGGTGATCGGGCTGGCGCCGGTGCCACCGTCTTCGCCGGAAATGGTGACGTGATCGGCATGAGCCTTGGCGACGCCCGCCGCGACGGTGCCGACCCCGATTTCCGAGACCAGCTTGACGCTGATCAGGGCTTTGGGGTTGGCGTTCTTCAGGTCGAAAATCAGTTGCGCCAGATCTTCGATGGAATAGATGTCGTGATGGGGCGGCGGGGAAATCAGGCCGACGCCGGGCGTCGAATGGCGCACCCGGGCAATCCAGTCGTTGACCTTGTGCCCAGGTAATTGACCGCCTTCGCCGGGTTTCGCCCCTTGCGCCATTTTGATTTGCAGGATGTCGGCATTGACCAGGTACTCGGTCGTGACGCCGAAACGGCCAGAGGCGACCTGCTTGATCGCTGACCGGGTGGAATCGCCGGTGTCCAGCGGCGTATAGCGCACCGGATCTTCGCCGCCCTCGCCGGTGTTGGACTTGGCACCCAGCCGATTCATGGCGATGGCCAGCGTGGTGTGCGCTTCCCAGGAGATGGAGCCGAAGGACATGGCACCCGTTGCCAAGCGGCGGACGATTTCGCTGGCCGGCTCCACTTCGTCCAGCGACAGCGGCTGGTTGGCCAAGCGGAACTCGAACAGGCCGCGCAGATTGCGCAAATGATCGCGCTGGTCGTTCATCGTCCGGCTGTAGACCTTGAACTGTTCGTAATCACCGGAACGCACGGCGTGTTGCAGCAAGGAAATGGTTTCCGGGGTCCAGGCGTGTTCTTCGCCGCGCAGTCGGAAAGCCAGTTCGCCGCCGACATCCAGGTGGTTACGGTAAAGCGGGGCATTGCCGAATGCCTGCCGGTGGCGACGAACGGTTTCCTGGGCGACTTCGCTCAGGCCCACCCCTTCGATGACGCTCTGGGTGCCGGTGAAGTAGCGGTCGATGAACTCGCTGGACAAACCCACCGCTTCGAAAATCTGCGCGCCGCAGTAGGACTGGTAGGTGGAGATGCCCATTTTCGACATGACCTTGAGAATGCCCTTGGACACCGCCTTGGTGTAGTGTTCGTGCGCTTCCGCTTCGCTCATTCGGGGCATCAGGTGGGGCAGGGCAGACGAAATCGTGTCGAAAGCGAGCCAGGGATTAATCGCTTCCGCGCCATAGCCGGCCAGCAGACAAAAATCGTGAACCCGTTTGGCTTCGCCGGTTTCCACCACCAGGCCGACTTCGGTACGCAACCCGGCGCGGATGAGATGGTGATGAACGGCGGCAGTGGCCAGCAGCGCGGGAATGGCGATGTGGTCGGCATCCAGGTTCCGGTCGGAGAGAATCAGGATATTGTTGCCTTGGCGCACGACATCGGCGGCCTCGCGGCAGAGGTCTTCCAAAGCGCGGGCCATGCCCTCCGCGCCGCGCTCGACCGGGTAACACATTCTCAGCGTGGCGGTGCGGAACGCCCGATCAACGTGGTATTCGATGCGGCGGATGCGCTCCAGATCCACGTTGTCGAGAATGGGCCGCTTGACTTCCAGCCGCTTGTGGGAGCCGCCGCTTTCCAGATCCAGCAGGTTGGGGCGCGGGCCGATAAAGGAGACCAGCGACATCACCAGTTCCTCGCGGATCGGGTCGATGGGCGGATTGGTGACTTGGGCGAACTTCTGCTTGAAGTAGTCCGACAGCAATTTAGGCCGGTTCGAGAGGACCGCCGGCGGAATGTCACGGCCCATCGAGCTGATCGGATCTTCACTGCTGATCGCCATAGGCGTCAGGAAGGCGCGCACGTCTTCCTGGGTATAGCCGAAGGCTTGCTGGCGGTGAAGCAGGGTCTGCGGGTCGGGGGCCATCGGGCCGACTTCCGTCGGCAAGTCTTTCAGGTGAATCTGCGTCGTATCCAGCCAGGTTTGATAGGGATGCGCGGAGGCGAGTTGTTCCTTGATTTCACCGTCGTCGATAATGCGGCCCTGTTCCAGGTCGATCAACAGCATCCGCCCGGGCTGGAGACGCCATTTTTTGACGATTTTCTCTTCGGGAATGGGCAGGACGCCGCTTTCCGAGGACAGAATCACTTGATCGTCATCGGTGACCAGGTAGCGCGCCGGACGCAGGCCGTTACGGTCGAGGGTCGCGCCAATGCGGCGGCCATCGGTAAAAGCAATCGCGGCGGGACCATCCCAGGGTTCCATCAGTGCAGCGTGATATTCGTAGAAAGCGCGGCGTTGAGCGTCCATCAGCGGATTGTCAGACCAAGCTTCCGGCACCATCAGCATCATGGCATGGGGCAGGGAATAGCCGCCGGCCAGCAGCAGCTCCAGGGCGTTGTCGAAGGTGGCGGAATCGGACGCGCCGTCGCCGATCAGCGGCCAGAGTTTGTCCAAATCCGCGCCGAGCCGCTTCGAGGTCATGTTATGGCGACGAGCCAGCATCCAGTTGATGTTGCCGCGCAAGGTGTTGATTTCGCCATTGTGGCAGAGATAGCGGAACGGTTGCGCCAGCGCCCAGGTGGGGAAAGTATTGGTAGAGAAGCGTTGGTGAACCAGCGCCAGCGCCGAGGCCATGCGCGGATCATGTAGTTCCGGGTAGTAAACGCCAATGTTGCGGGCCAGGATCATGCCCTTGTAGATGATCGTTCGGGAAGAGAGCGAGGCAATATAGAACTGCTGGCGGCCCAGCAAATCACGATCCCAAATGGCGTGATGGGCGACTTTGCGAATGACGAACAGTTTGCGTTCGAAGGCGTCGGCGTCGGGGCAGTTCGCCCCGCGTTTGATAAAGACTTGGCGAACCACCGGCTCGGAGGGACGCACACTGCGGCCCAGACAGGAGTTGTCGGTGGACACATCGCGCCAGCCCAGCAAAATTTGTCCTTCAGTGGCAATAGCGCGTTGCAGGGCGGCTTCACTTTGGGCACGGGTGTGGTTATCGCGGGGCAGAAAGACCATGCCGACCGCGTAGTCGCTGATGGGCGGCAGTTCAATGCCTAAATCCGCGCATTCCGCCCGCAGGAAACCGTCGGGGATTTGCAGCAGGATACCCGCGCCGTCGCCGGCTAATGGATCCGCGCCGACCGCGCCGCGATGACTCAGATTGGCAAGGATTTCAAGACCTTGGCGGATCGGCTGGTGACTCTGGCGATTTTTGATATCGACGACGAAGCCAATGCCACAGGCGTCATGTTCGTTGCGCGGGTCGTAGAGGCCCTCGGCGGGGGGTAGGCAGGCAATACTCATAAGTGTTCCTCAAATAACAGCGACTATTCTTAAACCATACTCTAACGACCCGATGGCTATTCACGCAACCGCCAGGATGTCGGCGTCGTCGGCTTTGGCCAATAGCCTGGCCGACGACGAAGGATTAACCGAAGATCACACGACGCCTTGATCAATCATGGCATCAGCCACCTTGCGGAAACCGGCGATGTTGGCGCCCAGCACCAGGTTGCCCGGTGACCCGTATTCCCTGGCGGTCTCGCTGGCGGTGTGGTAGATGTTTTCCATGATCCGCTTGAGCTTGGCGTCCACTTCCTCAAAGCTCCATTGAATCATGCTGGCGTTTTGGCTCATCTCCAACTGGCTGGTGGCGACGCCGCCGGCGTTGGCCGCTTTGGCCGGACCGTAGGCGATGCCGGAAGCCAGGAACTTGTCAATAGCACCTGCGGAGGATGGCATATTGGCGCCCTCGGAGATGCAAATGCAGCCGTTCTTCAACAGCTCAGCCGCGTCCTCGTCGCTCACCTCATTCTGGGTCGCGCTGGGGAAAGCCGCATCACAGGGCACACTCCACACACCGTTACGTCCGGCGGGGTAGTTCTCAATCGGGGTGTAGACCGCGCCGGGACACAGTTCGACATAGCGAGTCAGCCGGGCGCGTTCAACCTCCTTGACCTGCTTGAGCAGGTTCAGGTCGATACCGCGCTCATCGTAGATCATTCCGTTAGAGTCGCTGATCGTGACCGGTTTGGCCCCGACCTGATAGAGTTTTTCCACGGTGTAGATGGAAACGTTACCGGAGCCGGATACGGCGCAAACCTTGCCTTCCAGAGAATCGCCGCGCTCAGCCAACATGTTTTGGGCGAAGTAGACTGCGCCGTAGCCGGTGGCTTCGGTCCGCGCCAGGGAGCCGCCCCAATTCAGACCCTTGCCCGTTAATACGCCTTCGTAGCGACCGGTCAGGCGCTTGTACTGTCCGTAGAGATAGCCGATTTCGCGCCCACCCACGCCAATATCGCCTGCTGGTACGTCGATAGTGGCGCCAATGTGGCGGAACAATTCGGTCATGAACGACTGGCAAAAGCGCATGATTTCATTGTCAGACTTGCCCTTGGGATCGAAGTTCGAACCCCCTTTGGCGCCGCCGATGGCCAGACCGGTCAGCGAATTTTTGAAGATCTGCTCGAAACCGAGGAATTTGATGGTGCCGGCGGTGACGTTAGGGTGGAAACGCAAGCCACCCTTGTAGGGGCCAAGGGCTGAGTTGAATTCGATGCGGTAACCCTTGTTGACTTGCACTTGGCCGCGATCATCAATCCAGGCGACCCGAAACAGAATTTGCCGTTCTGGTTCAACAATGCGCTGGATGATGTTGTGTTTCTGGTACTTGGGATTCCGGTCCAGTAGTGATTTGAGCGAGGACAGCACTTCTTCAGTCGCCTGGTAGAACTCGGTCTGCGCCGGGCTGGACTGCTTGAGGTAGCTGATCGTGTCGTGGATATAAGAAGACATACGGGAATTTTCCCTCGGGGTATTTTTTTGGAGTCGCGAACAATCGCCCGGGGGGATGCCCCCGCCGAAGCGGCGGAAGTTTACTGCTTTCGTGTGCGGTAAACCAAAGCATTTGGGATGTTCATCATTCTTTCAGCCGATGGCGTTCCATCGCTTCATGCCAATCCTTCTCTTCAGCGTGCAGGTAGAGACCGGTGGTATCTATCCGGGCATGGCGGGCATTGCGTTGTAAAAATTGAATGTCGATGCCAGCGTCGGCCTGATGGGTGATGCTGGTATGGCGAAACCAGTGAGTGGACGCCCGCCGCAGTTTATCCGCTTGATAGGTGTCGGTCGTAGCCAAGCGGTCGGCTGCCTTGGTCACCAAATCTTTGACAATCCGATAGATCATATTGTCGCCGATGCCGCTGGTTCCTTTCAGATTCATCACCAGCGGGGTGGATTCTTCCGGGGCGGGCAGGGTGGGCAGGCCATAAAATCGACGATAGTCGCTGAGGGCATTGAGCATGTCCTGATTGACCGGCACCCGGGCTTCCTTGCGGCCCTTGCCGATGACTTGCCACCACCAGCGATCGCGTACCCGAACAAAACTGCCCATGGTGTGTTCAGCCACTTCGCTGACCCGGGGACCCAACAGGTAGAGCAGGGCCACCAAATAACGGGCGCGGGCGTAATGCTGATAATCCCGTTCGGTTTCGCGAGGTAATTCCTCTACTGTCGTCAGCAACACCTGCCATTGGTCGTGTTCCAGAAACCGCTCAATCTCGCGCAGGGGCTGTGTGTTCCGACCCCGCCGCCGGGCCAGTGATAGTGGGTTGCCGGCCAAGTAGCCCGCCTTGACCAGGTAACTGAATAACGAGTTGATGATCAGCAGCGCCTGTTTACGGCTGGTCGGCTGGAGTGGTCCCAGAAAGGGTCGCCATTGGGGGTTGAAGCGGGGAACACGGGGGCCACACCAGCGGTTGCGGGGTTGCGGGTCGGCGAGGAAGGTTTCATAGAGCAGACAATCCTCACGGGTCAGGCTGGACAGTGGTTTGCCGCGCTCCAGCAGCGCCCAGAGCAACAGGCGTTCGGCTTCCTTGCGGTAGTTGCGCAGGGTTTGTGGCGAGTCGTGAAATTCGGCTAGCCAGGCGCGCACCGCTTCAAGGTCGTTGCTGGCGGCCAACTGGCAAACCACGTCCGTCCGGGCGCGGTTGCTGCCCGCCCGGCCGTCAAATCCGTCCGGCGTCCGCAGGCGTTCCAGAGGGATCGGGTCGGTGAGAGGCACCGGCGTTGAAAGTACCGTGTTCATGGCGGGATGGGCATTCTCGCAGCTTGAGGGTTGATCGCCCGTATGGGTTATGATTGCACCGACGCGGGCGCGGTCCGCATGGTTATGATGAACAGTATAAAGAGGGGGAGTGGACAGTGCACAGCGGTAACCGACGACTGGCCACTCACTACTCATCACACGTCAACGGGAGAGCGTGATGGCGGCAATCGATGCACAGGTGAGTACGGGGCTGGCGGGATTGGATCGGGTGTTCCGGGGCATCATGGCGGGCGACAACATCGTTTGGCAAGTGGATGGCATTGATGATTATCGGCCGCTGGTCGAGCCGTTTTGTCGCTACGCGATAGAGAAGGGCCGTAAGCTGGTGTACTTCCATTTTGCCCGCCATGCAGCGCTGGTTCCGGAAGGGCCGGGGGTGGACGTGCGTGTGCTGGATCCCGGCGAGGGATTCGAGCCGTTTCTGGCAGCCATTCATCAGACTATCGAACAGACCGGGCGTGGCGCTTACTATGTGTTTGATGGCCTGTCCGACCTAGTCGCAGATTGGTACAGCGATGAAATGCTCGGCAATTTCTTCATGCTGACCTGTCCCTATCTGTATGACTTGGAGACTGTGGCGTATTTCGCGCTACTGCGCGGTCATCATTCTTTTCACGCAACCGGGCCGATCCTCGATACCACCCAGTTGTTTAATGATATTTACCGCCATCAGGGCGAGCTTTATGTGCGGCCGCTGAAAGTCCAGCAACGCTATTCACCGACCATGCACATGCTGCATGTGTGGCGGGGCGATGAATTTACCCCGGTGACCGACAGCATCACTATCTCCGAAATCCTGACCAAGTTCCCCTGGTCCGGGTTGAAGACCAACGATCCCCGGCTGGATATCTGGAATCGCACCTTCCTGGAAGCGGAGGAGGTGGTCGCGGCAGAGCGCGACCATGCGCATGTCGCTGATCTGGCGCGCGATCTGCTGCAACACACGTTGCGGATGACCGTGTCGCGGGATGATCGGGTCATTCGGCTGGCGGAACAGTATTTGACGCTCAGCGATGTCTTGGCCATTAAGCGGCGGATGATCGGCACCGGACTGATTGGCGGCAAGACTGTCGGTTTATTGCTGGCGCGGGCGATTTTGAAGCGGACTCATGAGCGCTGGAATGAGTTGCTGGAAATTCATGATTCATTCTTCGTCGGTTCCGATGTGTTCTACAGCTATCTGGTGCGTAACGGTTGTTGGTGGGTGCGGGAGAAGCAGAAGCATCCGGCAACCTTTCTGGATGGGGCGGAGACGGCGCGGCGACGCATCCTGCGCGGCGATTTTCCCGACTATATCCTGAAACAGTTTTCCGACATGCTGGATTACTTTGGCCAATCGCCGATCATCGTCCGCTCCAGCAGTTTGCTGGAAGATAACTTCGGCAACGCTTTTGCCGGCAAGTATGACAGCGTGTTCTGCGTCAATCAGGGGCCGCGCGAGAAGCGGCTGGAAGACCTGCTATCGGCGGTGCGCACCATCTACGCCAGCACGATGAGCGAGCGGGCGCTGATGTACCGGGCGCGGCGCGGGATTTTGGATCGTGATGAGCAGATGGGGTTGCTGGTGCAGCGGGTGTCCGGTTCGCAGCAGGGCAGCCTGTTCTATCCGCATGTGGCTGGAGTGGGGCTGTCGTTCAATCCTTATGTATGGAGCGAGCAGATTGATCCGGCGGCGGGCATGGTGCGTCTGGTGCTGGGGCTGGGAACGCGGGCGGTGGATCGTTCGGATGATGATTACACGCGGGTCGTGTCGCTGAGCGATCCGGAGCGGCGTCCGGAAAGTCATTTTGACAGTGTTCGCCAGTATGCCCAGAAGCGGATTGATGTGCTGGATTTGGAAGATAACCAGTTGACAACCAAGCAGTTCGCCGAGGTCGCCAAACTCAGTCCGCATTTGCCGCTGTCCATGCTGGCTTCGGTGGATGATGAATTGGAACAACGGGCGCGGGAACGGGGGATGAAAGAGGTGTTCCCCTGGGTGCTGACGTTCGAGTCTTTGCTGCGAAATACGCCGTTTGTCGCCGACCTGCGGGAAATGCTCAAAACCTTGCAGCAAGCTTATGATTACCCTGTGGATGTGGAATTTACCGCCAATTTTATCAATGACCAGCATTACCGGATTGATCTGGTGCAATGTCGGCCATTCCAGGTGCGTGAAGCCGGCACCATCCCTAATCCGCCGACGCACATCGCCCCGGAGCAGTTGGTCATGGAGGCGCATGGCGCGGTGATCGGTCATAGCCGGATTGGCACCATTGATCGGCTGGTTTATGTCGTTCCCCGTGTTTACAGCCAGTTACCGTTGAATGACCGGCATAAAATCGCCCGACTGATAGGGCAGATTACGCGACTGCGCGAGCCTGGGGCGACCAAGACCCTTCTGCTGATCGGGCCGGGTCGCTGGGGGACTACGTCGCCGGAATTGGGCGTCCCGGTGCGGTTCGCGGAAATTAATAACGCCGCAGTGTTATGCGAGATGGTGGCCATGCACGAAGGGCTGGTGCCGGATGTGTCGCTGGGAACGCACTTCTTTAGCGATCTGGTGGAGACGGATATTTTGTATCTGGCGGTTTTCCCGCAGCGGCAGGATAACCGGTTGAACGAAGCGTTTTTCGATCAGCAGCCTAACCGGCTGGCGGAGTTGCTGCCGAACGTTGCGGAATGGGCGGATTGCGTGCGGGTGATTGATCTACCGAATGAGCAGTGTCAATCGGTGTTGAGGTTGAACGCTAATACGCTCAAGCAGAATGTGTTCTGTTATTTGGACGATATAGGGCAAGCGCCATTGGAGAAAAATTGAAAGTTGGCGCACGGCGATCCGGTGCGTGATTGCGGGGGACTGTTGACCGTTTCGACGATTTAAGCAGGGCGCGGCGAGATGATGCGCTTGAAGGTGTTGACGCCGGTTCAAACGCTGGTGGATGAACCGGCCAGCCGAATTCATGCCGAGGGGCTGGAAGGGTCCTTCTGCCTGTTGCCCCGTCACCGTGACTGGGTGGCGGCCCTGATGCCGGGCATTGTCGGTTTCACAACGGTTGAAGGTCAGGAGCGGTTTCTGGCGGTCGATCAGGGTGTTTTGACCAAACGCGGTTCCGAGGTGCTCATTGCCGTGCGGCGGGCCGTGCGGGAAGATGATCTCAGTCGGCTGCGGCAAGTGGTGGAAAACGAGTTCCGCCAACTGGATGAACAGGAAAAAATAACCCGTAGCGCCCTGGCTCGACTGGAAGCGGGAATGATTCGACGATTTCTGGAATGGGGGGATCAGCGATGACGGAATCTCTTACCCCCAAGCCTGCTCCCTCGCCGGGCGATAGAAGAGTCGATCCTCTGCCGGAACAGGTGGGGTGCAAGGCGGCGCGCAAGTTGCGGGCGCGCCGGGCGGATCGACCGAGCATCTGGTTTGGACTGGGGCTGTTGGGCATTGTCGGCTGGTCCGTGGCGCTGCCGACCGTGCTGGGCGCATTACTGGGATTGTGGCTGGACCGGCATTGGCCCGGCCCGCATTCCTGGACGCTGACGCTGCTGGCTGCCGGGCTGGCGCTCGGTTGCGCCAGCGCCTGGCAGTGGCTGCGTCGACAAAATCCGCCCAATCACCGGGATAACCACGATGACTGAGATGCTGTGGGGCCTGCTGGCGACGCTGGGCGGCGTGGCGCTGGGCCTGTTCTACTTTGCCGGTTTGTGGTTCACCCTGCGCCGGTTGCCGGGTCATCCACACCCGGCGCTGTGGGTCGCGGGCAGCTTCATCCTGCGCCTGGCCGTCAGCCTGACCGGGTTCTACCTGATTCTCGGTGCGGACCGCAGCTTGGCCCGGTTGGGCATCGCCCTGCTGGCGTTTCTGGCGGTACGGGTGGCGCTAACCCGCCGGTTGCAGCCGGAATCTCAATCAAAACCGGGCTAAACCGCGATGAATATTAGCCCCGATCAAACCGTACTCTTTGAATTTGGCTTTATTCGCATCAGCGCCACGTTGCTGTTCACCTGGCTGGTGATCGCGCTGCTGGCGGTGCTGGCCTGGCGAATGACCCGCTATCTGTCCGATGACACCGCACTATCGCCCTGGCAGAACCTGCTGGAGGCGCTGATCGAGGGCATTCTGGGGCAAATCCGCGAGGTGACCCGCCAAAATCCAGCGCCCTACCTGCCCTTCGTCGGCACACTCTTCATCTTCATCGCCACCTGCAACCTGCTGTCCATCGTCCCCGGTTTTGAACCGCCGACCGGTTCGCTGTCCACGACCACTGCGCTGGCGCTCTGCGTATTTGTCGCCGTGCCGCTCTACGGCATCCAGCGCCGGGGCTGGAGGGCGTACCTGAAAGACTATGTGGAACCGACCCCGATTCTGCTGCCGCTGAATATCATCGGCGAGTTAGCGCGGACTCTGGCGCTGGCCGTGCGGTTATATGGCAATGTCATGAGCGGCGCAGTGGTCGGGGCGATTCTGTTGATCATTACTCCGCTGTTTTTCCCCGTGTTCATGCACGCCTTGGACCTGCTGACGGGAATCATTCAGGCCTATATCTTTGCGGTGCTGGCGACGGTTTTTCTCGCGGCGGCGACCACCGTGCAGGAAAAAAGGGGTTAGCGGTGAGTAGTGAGCCATTAATCATTGCCCAGCCTATTCAACCAGAGGACTCCCTCCCATGGATGCAGCACTGTTGATCGGTATCATCTCCATCATTACCGCCGGACTCACCGTATCGATTGGCACGATGGGGCCGGCGCTCGCCGAAGGGCGGGCGGTCTCCCAGGCGCTGACCGCCATCGCCCAGCAACCGGATGAAGCGGCGACCTTGAGCCGGAGCCTGTTCGTCGGTCTGGCGATGATCGAATCGACCGCTATCTATTGCTTTGTGGTCTCGATGATCCTGATTTTCGCTAACCCGTTCTGGAATCACTTCACTGTCGCTGGCCCGTAGCTATGCAAATCGACGCATTCACGGTCGTCGCCCAGATCATCAACTTCCTGATTTTGGTGTGGCTGCTGAAGCGCTTTCTGTACGGCCCCATCACTCAGGCGATGTCCACCCGTCAGCAGAAGATCGCCGCCGCGTTGCATGAGGCCCGAAAAAAGGCTGAGCAAGCTGAAGTCGCAGTACGGGAGTATCAGACACAGCGGGCGGAACTGGACGCGCAACATGAGGCGTGGCTGGAGCAGGCGCATCAGGAGGTCGCGGCCCAGCGGGAGCTGTGGCTGGAGCAGGCCCGGCAAGAGATTGACGCCCAGCGCGAGGAATGGCTGGCCGTCTGGCAACGGGAACGGGTGGAAAATCAGCGCGCCCTGCAACGGGAAGCGGCCCACTACTTGACCAAGGCTGTTCGCCACGCCTTGCACGATCTGGCTGATGCCGATCTGGAAGCGCGGATGCTAGCATCGTTATGGGCGAAGCTGCGCGTGCTGGAGGCGGGCGAACGGGCGACGCTGGCGCAGGCGGCTTTGGGTGGCTGCACACTCCTTACCGCCTTTCCTCTCGAAAGTGCGCTCCAGCAACAAAGTCAAGTCGCCCTGTGCGAAGAGCTGGGTGCTGACCTTCCGCTCACCTTCCGTCATGACCCCAACGCCGCTTTTGGCGCTACCCTGGAAATGTCGGGACACCGCCTGGCCTGGACGCTGGACCGTTATCTCGACGGCTTCAGTGAGGCGCTGGCTCAGGTCTTGAATACACCGGCGACGGTCGATCACGATGCTCAGCGTTGATCTGTTCGGCCCCATTGACGCGACGCTGGCAGCCTATCGCCCAACGCTCGCGGTGGTAGAAACCGGCTGCGTGGAGCGAGTTGGGCAGGGCGTCGCCCAGGTGAGCGGCTTGCCGGGGGTAGCGTCGATGGAGCTGGTGCGCTTTCCCAATGGCATCCTCGGCCTCGCTTTCAATCTGGACCCTGAGGAAGTGGGCGTGGTGCTGCTCACCGACAGCTATGGCCTCAAGGCCGGCGATCCGGTCGAACGCACCGGGCGGGTGGTGGATACCCCGGTCGGTCCCGAATTGCTGGGGCGAGTGATCAATGCTCTGGGTGACCCGCTGGACGAAGCCGGGCCATTGACCGTCGCTGAGCGCCGGCCGCTGGAGTGTCCGGCTCCACCGATCATGCATCGTGCTCCGGTCAGCGTACCCTTGGCCACCGGCCTGAAGGTGATTGACGCCGCCATTCCTGTCGGGCGCGGCCAGCGGGAATTGATTCTGGGTGACCGGCAGACCGGTAAAACCGCGCTCGCCGTCGACGCCATCCTCAACCAGGCGGGTCAGAATGTGATCTGCGTCTATTGCGCTATCGGCCAGCGCGGCGCGGCGGTGGCACGGGTGATTGACGATCTGCGCCGGCGCGGAGCGCTGCGCTATACCTTTCTGGTGGTCGCCGCCGGCGAAGATCCGCCCGGTTTGCAAGTCCTGACGCCCTATGCCGCAACGACCATGGCCGAAGGGTTCTTGGTCCGGGGTGAGGATGTGCTGATCGTCTACGATGACCTGACCCGCCATGCCCAGGCGTATCGGGAATTGTCGCTGCTGCTGCGCCGCCCTCCCGGACGGGAAGCCTATCCCGGCGATATTTTCTACCTGCACTCCCGCCTGCTGGAACGGGCCACCCATCTGCGACCCGAATATGGCGGCGGTTCACTGACAGCGTTGCCCATTGTCGAAACCGAGGCGCAAAACCTGTCGGCTTACATTCCTACCAATCTGATCTCGATTACTGATGGGCAGGTTGTCCTGTCGCCGAATTTAGCCCGGAAGGGCATCCTGCCAGCGGTCGATGTTGGCCAGTCGGTCTCGCGGGTGGGCGGTAAAACACAGTTACCCGCTTACCGCGCTATTGCCGCCGAACTGCGGTTGGCCTATTCCCAGTTCGAGGAATTGGAGACGTTCGCCCGTTTCGGGACCCGGTTGGACGAGGCGACTCGCCAAACCATTGAACGCGGTCGCCGGGTGCGGGAAGTGCTGAAGCAACCGCAATACCAGCCTATGCCGGTCGCTGAACAGATCGCCGTATTGCTGGCAGTGACCGAGGGCGTGTTCGATCCGGTGCCGCTGGAAGGCATGGCGGCGGCGGAATCAGCGGTCAGGAAACAAGCGGTGGCGCATTGTCCCGATCTTTGCCGGCGCTTAACAGAGGGCGCTACGCTGGAGGAAGCGGATCGGCATACGCTGCTGGCGACGGCACGGGCGGCGGTCGCCCACTTGGCGACGAGCGCCAGACTTCAGACCCTTCCCGGCTAGGGGTCAGAGTTCGCGTTATGGCCACTCTGGAAACGCTGCGCCATACCTTGGCGACGGTTGAAGAACTGCGCTCCATCGTCCACACCATGAAGGCGCTGGCGGCAGTCAGCATTCATCAATATGACCGGGCTGTTGCCGCCTTGGCCGATTATGACCGGGCGGTGCGGCGAGGTATGGGCGTGCTGCTGAATGAACTGGCGGCGGAGGCCCGCCGGCAAAACGGCGCGCTAACCGATGAGGTGGCGCTGCTGCCACCCGCTGGCCGGATGACCGGGGCGTTCGTGTTCGGTTCCGATCATGGACTGTGTGGACGGTTCAATGAGGCGCTGGCCGAATACGTCGCTCAGACGCTGCGCGACCGGCCGGATCACCATCGCCGAATTCTGGCGGTGGGCAGTCGGCAAGCGGCAGCGCTGGAAGAGCAGGGGTTGCCGCCCGAACAGATGTTCTACACGCCTGGCGCCGCCAGCGCCATCCAGCATACCGTGCATCATTTGTTGCCGGTGCTGGAACAATGGCGTGCGTCGGGCGTTGTGGAAATTTTGCTGTTTTACCATCGTTATCATGGCGCTAATCGTCATGAAACTGCCTGTGTTCGTCTCTTGCCTATCGATCCTGACGCCCTTTGTTGCGAGTCGCCAGTACCGACCCGCTCACTGCCCGGTTATGCAGGTCACCGGACGGAAATTCTGGCGGCGCTGCTGCAGGAATGGTTGTTTGTTGAACTGTTCCGGGCTTGCGCCGAGTCGCTGGCCAGTGAAAACGCCAGCCGTCTGTTAGCGATGCAGGCCGCTGAGCGCAATATTACCGACCGGCTGGATGAATTGAGTAGGATCTATCGCCAGCAACGCCAGGAGGCGATCACCACTGAATTGCTGGATGTAGTGGCCGGCTTCGAAGCGGCAGAGGGATTAGATTGTTCCAGTGTGGGACTTGGTCATCGATGAGTCATTTCTGGCGACAACTCAAAAAACCATTTTTTGTTCTCGCGCCTATGGCAGACGTGACGGACATCGTGTTCCGCCATTTCGTATTGCGTCACAGTCGTCCGGATGTGGTGTATACCGAGTTTATGGCCTGCAAAGCGTTGCTCTCGCCTAAAGGCCGAGCGCCATTCATTCACCATCTCAAGTACACGGAACAAGAGCGCCCAATTGTCGCGCAAGTCTTCGGTTCGGAACCGGATGATTTTTTCGCCGGCGCGCAGCGGATTCGGGCGCTGGGCTTTGACGGCCTGGATATCAATATGGGCTGCCCGGATCGCCGGGTAGAGAAGCAGGGCGCGGGGGCTTACCTCATGCGAGATCCGCAACGTGCGCAAGCGATCATCCAGGCGGCCAAAGCCGGTTTGGCAGGTTTACCGCTGACCGTCAAAACCCGGCTCGGTTATCACACCATTGAAACCGCATCGTGGATCGGCGCAGTGTTGGCCGCAAAACCTGACGTACTGGTGGTTCACGGGCGCACGCGCCAGGAAATGTCCGAGGCACCGGCGCATTGGGATGAAATTGCTTTAGCGGCGAGCATGGCGCATGACGCTGGGGTCTTGTGCGTCGGCAACGGTGATGTCCAAAGCCGGGAGCAGGGCGAAGAATATGCCCAACGATTTGGCGTCGACGGCGTCATGATCGGGCGCGGCGTGTTTGGTAATCCGTGGGTTTTCGCGCCGCGCACGGAACGCAGCGAACCAGAAAAGTTGATCGCGCTGGCGCAACTCATCACGCAATTCAGCGGTTTTTGGCAAGCCACAAAAAACGATGGTCGGCTCAAGAAGCATTTTAAGGCGTATGTCGGTTCCCAGTTCCTGCGGGGGCGATTGATGGCAAGCCGTCATTCGATGGAGGCGATAGAGGTACTTTCGCAGTATTTTTATAGCAAGGATGGGTTTTCCCCGATAGGGTTTACGAACCGATTATGAAATCTTTAATTCCTGATAAGGGGAATAATCTTGAATTTTCTTCTAAAATAATCATTAAAAATACGTATTATGTAATAATTTATTAAATTATAGTTACTATGAATCTCCCATCATCACACACCCAGGAGCCGATTCATGGCCCGTTCCGGAATCCGTTATGAAGAAGTTAAGGACGCTGCTGAAACCCTGCTCAGTCGCGGTCTCTCGCCCACCATCCAGCGAGTGCGCGAAGTCCTCGGCACTGGTAGCAATACGACGATCAGCGATCATCTCAAGCGCTGGCAGCAACGCCTAGCCGAAACGCCCTTGACAATCCTCCCACCCGCAGTTCCCGAAACCGTTATGGCGGCGCTCGAAGCCTTTTGGAAAACCGCTGTGCAACAGGCCGAAGCCGCTTTTGATGAGCAGCGCGCCGTCGCTGTTCAAACAGTCTCGGCGGCGGAACAAGCCCGCGATTTGGCCTTGGCCGAATCGCAACAGGCGTGCGATGCAGCCACTGAGATACGCCACCAGTGGGAAACCCTGCAAATCACCGCCCGCGATCTCGCTGATCGCCTACTGGTGGAACAAGAACGCCGCACGGCAGCGGAAACCGCTATTGCTGCCGCCGAACAACGAGCGCAAGCCGCCATCGCCACCGTCGCCCAAATTCGCGCTGAAACCGAAGCCCGGGTCGCGCAATTAGAGACCGCTCTGCAACAACTGCGCACCGACCTGGAACAGCAACGAACTGAGGCGCAACAACGATTTGAGGCTGAACGCCAGCGCGGTGAAGTGAACGAAACCCGGTTGATGCAGCAGATCGACCGAACACGCCAGGAACAAATCACCGAGCGGCAAGCATTCGCTGCCGAACGTCAGGATTGGAAAAACCGGGAAATCGCCGGGCAAAAACAACAGGAAGCCCTGCTTCAAGAAAACATCCAACTGCGCACAACTTTAGCCGTTGCCGAAGGACGCCAAGACGCTTTAGCCCATGAAATCGATCAGTTAAGGACTCTGTTGCAACAGGTAGAAGCTCGACATCTGGACGCCGTGCGCAATGCGGAAACCCTGCGGGGCGAATGGAAAGCGGCGCTGGCGGATCGAGAACGTCTGCAACAACAACTCGCCAACAGTGCCGCTATCTCAACCGACCCAGCACCACCGGCGGAACCGGGTAAGCATTAACCCTGTTTGACCTTGGGGATAGCTGCTAACATTTCGCCATCTGCTCCGCTTTGGAACCCTATCATGCTCACTGGATTCTGGAAAACCCTGCTCGCTACGGCCATCCTGCTGGCCAGCCTGAATACCGCCTACGCCGTTGATCCCATCAAAATCGGCGCGGTTTTGACCGTCACCGGCCCCGCGTCATTTTTGGGTGATCCTGAGTTAAAAACTCTGCAAATGCTCACCGCGAACCTTAACGCCAAAGGCGGCTTGAACGGTCGACCCCTGGAGCTGATTCACTACGACACCGGCGGCAACGCCCGCGAGGCGGTCAATTTCGTCAAGCGGCTCATCAAGAAGGACAACGTCGATCTCCTTATCGGCGGCACGACCTCCGGCGACACTCTGGCGGTCATCCCGGATGTCGAGAAGGAAGGCATTCCCTTCATCTCGCTAGCCGCGGCGGTCGAAATTACCGAGCCGACCCGAAAGTGGGTGTTCAAGGTCGCCCCCACCGACCGTATGGCGGTCGCCCGGATTTTTGCCGATATGCGCCAGCGCGGCTTGACCAAAATCGCCCTGATCACCGGTGACGGTGGTTTCGATAAATCCGGCCATACCCAAATTCTCAAGCTGGCCCCCGAATACGGCATCACCTTGGTCGCTGACGAGTCCTACGGTAATAAGGACACCGACATGACCACTCCATTGACCAAGATTCGCGCCACTGACGCCCAGGCGATTCTCAACTTCGGTTTCGGCCAGGCGCCGGCCATTGTGACCAAGAACATCAAGCAACTGGGCATCACCCTGCCCCTCTATCATTCCCACGGCGTCGCGTCCAAGACCTTCATCGACTTGGCTGGCGATGCAGCGGAAGGCGTGCGCTTGCCCGCTGCGGCGCTGGTCGTCGCTGAACAGTTGCCGGATAGCGACCCGCAAAAACCGGCGCTGCTCGCTTATAAGAAGCAGTACGAAGCGCAGCATGGGCCGGTATCCACCTTTGGTGGCCACGGTTACGACAGTCTGATGATCGCCAAAGCCGCCATCGAACGGGCAGGCAGTGTCGATAAGGCCAAGGTGCGCGACGAAATTGAAAAAACCCAGGGATTTATCGGCACCGCTGGCGTATTCAACTTCAGTCCCGAAGACCACATGGGCCTGGGTCCCGACGCCTTTAAAATGGTGGAAATCCGCAACGGCGCCTGGAAAATCATCGAATAACCCGCTTGCCGGACTTATACACTTTGCCAATTGATTCTTTAGCGGCGGGTTTCCACCGTCGCCACTCACGAGGTCTGTATTACCCATGAATGCTGTGGTTCACGCCAAGGCGGCCAGCCGTCACTTACTGTCGGGTAACGAAGCGGTCGCCCGCGCCGCCTGGGAAGCCGGCGTCCGGGTTGCCGCCGCCTATCCCGGCACTCCCGCGACGGAAATTCTGGAATACATCGCCCTGTATCCCGACATCTACTCCGAATGGTCGGTCAACGAAAAAGTAGCGGTTGAAGTCGCTATCGGCGCGTCACTAGCGGGCTCGCGAGCGCTGGCCGCCATGAAACACGTCGGCATGAACGTCGCTTCGGACGCCTTTATGACCCAGTCGCTGGCCGGCGTGGTCGGCGGTCTGGTCATCGTCGTCGCGGATGACGTCGGCTTGTCCTCTTCACAAAACGAGCAGGATTCGCGCTACTGGGGACGCTTCGGCCACTTGCCCATCCTGGAACCGGCGGATTCGCAGGAAGCCTATGCCATGGTCAAGCAGGCTTTCGCGCTCTCCGAAGAATACGAAGTGCCGGTCATCGTTCGCATGACCACCCGTGTTTGCCATGTCAAGGCCATGGTCGAATTCACTGGGGAACGCATTGAACGCCCGGTTACCGGGTTCCAGAAAAATCCCCAGCGCTGGGTCATGACTCCAGCGAACGCTAAACCGCGCCTGCCGCTCATGCACGAACGCGACCGGAAATTGCGCGCAGTGTCCGAAGCCAGCGACCTGAATGAAACTTTCCAGGGCAACGACCAGCGCATCGGCTTTGTCACCTCCGGCCCCGCGTTCATGCATGTCCGCGAGACCTTCCCCAATGCGCCGGTCCTCAAACTCGGCTTCAGTTGCCCGGCTCCCCTGGACAAAATCTGCGCTTTCGCCGATACGGTCGATACGCTGGTCGTGGTTGAAGAAACCGAACCGCTGCTGGAGATCGAAATTCGCGCAGCGGGCGTCGCCGTTCAAGGCAAAAACGTGCTGCCGCGTTTCGGCGAACTGGCCCCCAGCATCCTCCGTCCGGCTATCAAACCGCTGTTGGGCGAACCCTACGCCGTGCCGAACCGCGCCCAAACTGACGTGTTCCCCCGTCCACCGACCATGTGCGCCTCCTGCCCGCATCTCGGCCCCTACTTCGCCCTGTCCCACATCCGCAATCTCAACATCATCGGCGACATCGGCTGCTATACCTTGGGCGCGGGCCATCCCTGGAACGCCCTGGACACCTGCACCTGCATGGGCGCATCGCTGAGCATGGCCCATGGCATGGACAAGGGGCGCGGCGCATCCGACGAGAAGAAACACATCGTCGCAGTGATCGGCGACTCCACCTTCCTGCACATGGGGATGCAGGGCCTGCTGAACATGATCTATAACCGGGGCAACGTCACCGTGCTGCTGCTGGACAATCGCTCGGTCGGCATGACCGGCGGTCAGGAAAATCCCGGCACCGGCGAGAATTTGCACGGTCTGCCCGCCCCCCGCGTCGATTTCGCCAAACTGGCCGAAGCGCTCGGCGTCCGCCCCGAACGCATCCGCATGGTCGATCCCTACGAGCTGCCCACCATGGTCAAGCTGGTGCGGGAAGAAGTCAAAATGGAAGAGCCGTCGGTCATCATCACCAACCGCCCCTGCTCGCTCACTGACCGTTTCGAGCGTTTCAAACCCTATGAAGTCATCGATGAGCAATGCACCGGCTGCGGCAACTGTATCGACCTCGGCTGCCCGGCGATTTTCGTCGCCCGCCGGGAGACCGTGACCGCCAAGAGCGGCAAGAGCAAGGAACTGGTGTTCGCCCGCATCGACACCAACGCCTGCACCGGCTGCCATATGTGCGTCGAGACCTGCGCCCCGGAAGCCATTGTTCAACCGCCGACACCCAACCGCGTCATTCGGATTCAGCCCCATGCTTGACCGCATCACCAACATTCTCGTCGTCGGCATTGGCGGTCAGGGTGTGATGACCGCCGCGGAAATGCTCGCCCGCACCGCCCTGAGTCAGGGCTACGATGTCAAAAAAACCGAAGTCGCCGGCATGGCTCAACGCGGTGGCGTCGTTTCTTCCCACATACGCTTTGGCCCCAAGGTCTATTCTCCGCAGATTGATCCCGGTGAGGCCGACCTGCTGATCGGTTTTGAAGCCGCTGAGGCGCTACGCTGGTTGCCCTATCTGCGCCCGACCGGCGTCGCCATGGTCAACACCCTGCGCATTGCCCCGCCCGTCGTGTCGGTGGGTCTGTATGACTACCCCGTTGACCCCATTGGCGAACTGGCGGCGTTCGGCGTTGAAGTTCACTCCTTTGACGCTGGGGCCATCGCCGACCAACTCGGCAATCCCAAACTGGTGAACACCATCATGCTGGGCGCGATCAGTGACCATCTGCCCTTCCCTGCTGACGCGCTCAAAGACTGTATTATGGAAGGCTTTCGCGCCTACAAACCTAAATTGGCGGAGATCAACGCTCAGGCCTTTGCCGCCGGGCGGGAGGCCGGGCGCGTGTAATCCCCTAAAAGAAAAATAAAATTTCTAACCCCGAGGAGGAGAGAACTCATGAGTAGTCGATGGTGGAAAATAAATCTGGCGGTATTCCTGCTGCTAGTCGGCGGTTCACTGTCCAGCGCTGCTGAGCCGATTAAAATCGGTACCTTCCTGAGCGTGACCGGACCAGCCTCATTCTTGGGCGATCCCGAGCTGAAAACCCTGCAAATGGTCATCGGAAATCTCAACGCCAAAGGTGGCTTGCTGGGTCGGAAAATTGAGTTGATCCATTACGACACCGGCGGCAACGCCAAGGAAGCAGTCGATTTCGTCAAGCGCCTGATCAAGAGTGACAATGTGGATATTATTGTCGGCGGCACAACTTCCGGCGACACTCTGGCCGTCATCCCGGATATAGAGAAGGAAGGTATCCCCCTCATTTCGCTGGCGGGTGCGGTGGATATTGTTGAACCCGTGAAAAAATGGGTCTTCAAAGTGGCTCATAGCGACCGCATGGCCGTCGCCAAAATTTACGATGATCTACGCAAACGGGGCCTAACCAAGGTCGCTCTGATCACTGGTGATGGCGGCTTTGACAAGTCCGGCCGTGAGCAATTACGCAAGTTGGCACCTGAATACGGCATGGTCATCGTCGCGGATGAAGCCTACGGCAATAAGGATACCGATATGACGGCGCAATTGACCAAGATTCGCGCCACCGATGCGCAGGCGATCATCAACTTCGGCTTCGGCCAGGCACCGGCGATGGTCACGAAAAACATTAAGCAGTTAGGCATTAAATTACCCGTCTACCAATCCCACGGCGTGGCTTCCAAGACGTTTATCGACTTGGCTGGCGACGCTGCGGAAGGCGTGCGTCTGCCCGCAGCGGCGCTGGTCGTCGCTGAGCAGTTGCCGGATGCCGATCTTCAGAAACCGGTATTGCTGGCTTACAAAAAGCATTACGAAGCCCAATACGGTCCAGTATCGACTTTTGGCGGCCATGCTTACGATGGCGTAATAATGGCTATCGAAGCGATCAAACGAGCCGATAGCGTCAACAAAGCCACAGTTCGCGACGAAATTGAAAAAACCAAAGGTTTTATTGGCACCGCCGGCGTATTTAACATGACCCCGGAAGATCACATGGGCTTGACGCTGGACGCCTTCAAGATAGTGGAAATCCGCAACGGCGGCTGGAAGATCGTCGAATAACCCCCCGATGCCTGAGCAACTCTTTCAATTCCTGGTCACCGGCATCACGGTCGGCTCCCTCTACGCCCTGGTCGGACTCGGTTTCGCTCTGATCTATAACGCTTCCGACGTCGTGAACTTCGCCCAGGGCGAATTCGTGATGCTCGGGGCGATGACCGCGATTGGTTTGCTCGCCGCCGGCTGGCCGCTGGTGCTGGCGGCGATGGCCGCGACCCTGCTCACGGTACTGGTGGGCCTGCTGCTGGAACGATTCGCGATTGAACCGGCCTGGGGCGCGTCGGTGGTTGCCACGATCATCATCACCATCGGTGCAGCAATCTTCCTGCGCGGCGTGGCGCTATTACTCTGGGGCAAGGACTTCCACGCCATGCCCCCTTTTTCCGGTGATGCGCCGATTCACTTGGGCAGCGCGACCCTGTTGCCGCAAAGCCTCTGGGTACTCGGTGGCGCGGTGGTACTGGTGACGTTGGTTCACCTCTTTCTCAACCGCACCTTGGTCGGCAAAGCGCTATTGGCCTGTTCGTTCAACCGCGCTGCTGCTCAACTGGTGGGTATTAACGTCAAAGTCATGCTGCGGCTGGCCTACGGGCTATCGGCAGGACTGGGAGCGGTCGCCGGCATCCTCATCGCCCCGATTACTTTCAGTTCTTATGAAGCCGGCATCATGCTGGGTCTCAAGGGTTTTTCCGCCGCGATTGTCGGCGGCATTGGCAATCCGATGGGCGCAGTCGCTGGCGGTCTAATCCTCGGCGTTCTGGAAGCGCTCGGCGCAGGGTTGATTTCCTCCGGCTACAAGGACGCCATCGCTTTTCTCTTTGTACTCATGGTGTTGTTCTTTGAGCCAACCGGCCTGTTCGGCCACAAAGTCGCAGAGCGGGTCTGAATCATGCGGCTGGTCGGCTTTTATCTGTTTGCCGCCGTCGCGGTGTTATTGCCGATACTGTTCCCGGACAATTACTTCGTCACAGTCGTCGGCGCATCCGCCGGGCTGCATGTCATTCTAGCGGTCGGCCTCAACCTGCTCATGGGCTACGCCGGGCAGATTTCCTTGGGTCACGCGGCCTTTTTCGGCATGGGCGCCTACACTTCCGCGATCCTGACCACCCGCTTTGCCTGGCCAGGATTGTTAGCGATGGCCGCGGGTCTGCTGGTTGCGGGCGTCATGGCCTGGCTGTTCGCCCGACCGATTCTGCGCCTGCGCGGCCACTATCTGGCGATGGCAACTCTCGGTTTTGGCATCATCGTCCACGTCATCATGGTTCAAGCGATGCACTGGACGGGTGGTCCGGATGGACTGGCCGGCATTCCGCCGCTGAATCTGTTGGGTTGGACGGTTGAGGGCGATCAACAATGGTATGGCGTCATTATCGCCGCCATGTTGTTAACGATTTGGCTGTCTCTGAATATCGTCGATTCCCGGATGGGGCGCGCGCTACGAGCAGTGCGCGGTTCGGAATTCGCCGCGCAGATGATGGGTATTGACACCGCCCGCGCTAAAACCCAGGTCTTTGTCGTTTCCGCCCTGTTCGCCGCCTTTGCCGGCAGCCTGTTTGCCCATCAGCAAGCCTTTATCAGCCCGGATTCCTTTAATCTGATGATCTCGGTGGAACTGGTCACGATGGTGGTGTTGGGCGGCATGGCGTCCACCTTTGGCGCGGCTTGCGGGGCCATCGCTCTGACCTTGCTGCATCAGGGACTCGTCGTGTTCGAAGATTACGAAATGCTCATTCACGGTGGGTTGCTCATGGTCGTGATGATCTTCCTGCCTCAGGGGTTATTTGTCGGCTTGAGTCAGGGAGTGCGAAGGGTGATGAATAACTCAAGTATAGTACTGAGATATCGGGAGATAGTAAGTACAAAATTATCATCCTCCAGCAGATAAACAAATAAACACGTCCCACAATTTCGAGAAGGGGTTTCCTATGCTGCGCACTCTGCTACCAAATATATGTTCTACATTATTATTAGGTATTTTTTTGGTCTTCGTGCTTAATCTACCCACTGTCGAAGCGTCCAGTCGCATAGTTTGGGAGAACAACAGCCACTCTTACCAAAGGATTGAAAATGCTTTAACTTGGCCGGAAGCCAACACCTACTGCGAATTGCAGAGTGGTTATTTAGCCACTATTACATCAAAGGAAGAAAATGACTTTATTTTCTCCCAATTTGGAGACCCCAGTATTTTACTATGGCTAGGAGGATCAGATGCAGGTAATGAAGGAACATGGACTTGGGTAAGTGATGAACCTTGGATATATTCAAACTGGGAGGCAGGAGAGCCGAATAATTTTATTAGTGAAAACTCTTTAATGATGGGAGACTGCTACGGTGATCCATGTAAAGAATGGGTGAATAAAGGAAAATGGAACGACCAAAATTCAGATACCGCACTTTGGTTCATATGCGAATGGAATAGTGATGGGCAGAACGATAGAATCATAATGGCGCTGGAAGAGCCGGTTAATAGCAGCATTTATTCGGGTATTTCTAATGTACGTGGCTGGGCCGTGGCCCCACAGGGCCTACAAAAGATCGAGATGTACGTCGACGGCGCCCTCCAGGGCAATATCCCGCTCGGGGGTCGGCGCAGCGACGTCGGCACAGCCTATCCCGGCTACCCCGGTTCAGCGGATTCAGGCTTCGCCATGGCCTACAACTACTCCAACCTGAGCGCCGGATCACACACTCTCACCGTGCGGGCGTATGACCCGACCGGCGGGGCGCGCGACGCCAGTGCATCCTTCACCGTGGCCCGCTTCGCCAGCCCGTTCCTGACCGACCCGGCGGCCGTCAACCTAGACCAGGCCACCCTCGCCCGCTCCAGCAACACCATCGCCGTCCAGAACCTCTTGGCCGCCGGCCAACCCTATACCGCGCAACTGACCTGGCGAACCGCCACCCAGGGCTTCGCCCTCACCCAGATCAACCCGGCGGGCGGTAACCCCACGGCGTTCAGCGCCAGCTCACCCACGCCGAGTGATCCCCTCCCCTCCATTCCCGCCAGTGGAACATCCACCGGCTCGGGCGCTGACGTCACCCCGCTGTCGGCGCAACCGGCCGCAGGTGAAACCATCGTGCTGGCCTTGGAGGAACCCACGCCGGGCAGTGTCTACTCCGGCATTTCCAACGTGCGCGGCTGGGCGGTGGCCCCGCAAGGTCTGCAAAAGATCGAGCTGTATGTGGATGGCATCCTCGAGGGCAACCTCCCGCTCGGCGGCAAGCGCACCGATGTCGGCGCCGCCTACCACAGCTACCCCGGCGCGGAGGATTCCGGCTTCGCCATGGCCTACAACTACTCCAACCTGACCGCTGGTCCCCACACCCTCACCACGCGGGCCTATGACGCCTCCGGCGGGGCGCGCGACGCCAGCGCTGCCTTCACCGTAGCCCGCTTCGCCGAAGCCTTCATGGCGGACCCGGCGGCGATCAACCTGGATCAGGCCACCCTCGCCCGCGCGGGCAATACGATCACCATCCAGAAGCTCCTCGCCGCTGGGCAACCGTACAATGTCCAACTGACCTGGCACCCGGCCGCCCAGGGCTTCGCCCTTACCCAGATCGAGGGGTCCATGAATAGTTGCCGCGCTACGCTTTCGCAGTCGATCCTCAATGTTCCCGCCAGTGGCGGAACGGGCAACATCAGCGTGTCGATCCCTAGCGATTGCCCTTGGACCGCCAACAGCGATGTCCCCTGGGTCATCATTACTTCAGGAGCCAGTGGCGTAGGATCGGGTGACGTTGCATTCACGGTATCAGAGAATTTGAGTAACGTACTGCGGTCTGGCACTCTGACCATCGCTAGCCAAGCGGTAACTCTCCGACAGGAGAGTGGTGATCCAGGGGGCGGCGGTCAATAAGTGACGAGGATTTAGAGGATATTACTGTGAGCTTCAAAGGTTCACCCTTGGTCCCATTTCCTGAAGCAAGCCAGGCTCATGAAAGTCTGGCTTGCCAAGGAACAGTGCAAATTCCGGGTTATGACCTTGAATGTGAGATTGGCCGAGGCGGGATGGCTACCGTGTACCGTGCTGTACAGCAATCACTAGGGCGTCGAGTTGCGATCAAGATATTGGCCCTAGAACTCAATGACGACCATGAATTTGTAGAACGCTTCAAAAAAGAAGGTCGGATTCTGGCGCAATTATCACACCCTCATATTGTCACGATTCATGATATTGGCGTCTCTCAAGATAACCGGCTTTTCCTCTCCATCGAATATTTGTCCGGTGGTACACTTAAAGACCGAATCAAGCAGGGTTTACCTGTTGATTACACCCTTCAAATTATTACAGCTATCGCCAAGGCCCTCAGTTGCGCCCACAAAAAAGGCGTCATTCACCGGGACGTCAAGCCCTCTAACATTATGTTTCGACATGATGGCTTACCCGTATTAACAGATTTTGGTGTTGCACGAATAGTTTGGGCAAAAACGATTTATACATCGGCTGGATTCATTGTTGGTAGCCCTGGCTATATGAGTCCTGAACAGGCTATGGGAGAAGGCGCTACGATTCAGTCCGATCTCTACGGGCTGGGCGTAGTATTGTACGAGATGCTGGTCGGGCGTTCTCTTTATCAGGCTGATAATGCACTGGCCATCATGCTCAAGCATCTGAATGATCCTATCCCGGAATTACCTCATCAATACGCTTATTTACAACCCATTTTGAATCGACTATTGGCAAAAAAGGCCACGGAGCGATATCAGAATGCGGATGAGTTTTTGGATGCCATTCATCTAATTACTCCTGGTGATATTAGCACAAAACCTGGAATGCCTATTACCAGCGACCACCAAAGCATCATAGAATTCGTCAGTGGACAAATCCAACGCTTATCCAAAAGGAAATTGCGTTTTTTGGTTGGGGCTGGAATCGCGATTATCGCAATTTTAGCAATCACCGTTGGATATCACTTCAAGCCAGGAGCGACTGAGAGTATTCAACAACCCTTGGCATCAGCAATCCCCGTACAACTATCTGCACCCATTAACTCCCCTACGGAAATTGCCATACTACTGCAACAGGCAGATAAACAATTGAAAGCTGGATTGCTCACCGAATCTGGGCAGCGCGCAGAGGCCACCTATCAACAGATATTGAAACAGGATCAGAATAACCCTCAAGCACTAGCAGGTTTAGAGGCCATCGCTAAAGAATACGAACGATTGGCGCGGCAGCGCTTAGAAGTAGGAGAGTTGCAGGAAAGTTTAGATCACGCCAATAGAGGTTTATCTATCGCGCCAAAGCTCGAAGGATTACTGCATTTGCGCCAAGACACCGAACAACTTATAGCTAAACGGAACGCCCAAAAAATTGAGCAACAGCGACAGCAGGAATTGCAACTACAAGCCCACCAATGGCTCACTCAGGCACAAAGCAGTTTTCAGGAAAATACGTTACAAGTCAGTTTAGCATATATTGAACAGGGCCTATTAGTAGTACCTAATCATCCAGATCTTCTAGCCCTTCGTGACCAGGTCAAAGTACGAATAGCTGAACAGCAACGCCAAGCGGAAGCCGGTCAGCAGCAAGAGGAAGAAGCGCGACTTGTAGCAAAAGCCCATCAACAGCAAGAGGAAGAAGAAGCATGGCGTCAAGCGAAAATTGCCGAACGCCAGAAAGCGGAACAGGCGCGTCAGCAAGCAGCAACAGAGCAACGGCACAAAGAATCTAACCAGTATCTAGCACGGGCGTTGAATGATCACCGGAAAGGCCGATATACCGCCAGTTTGCAGCAGATTGAAAAGGGCTTGGCGATAGTGCCGAACCACGAGGGCTTATTGGGCTTAAAAGTGCAGGTACGCGAAGCATTAGCCGCGCAACAACAGGAAGAAGCGATTCGCCGTCAAGCAGTGAAAGAAACTAAACAAAAAGAAAGCGCTCGGCGTCAAACTCAAGCGCCTAACGTCTTGCCTAATCAAGAACAAAGTGATGAAGCCCTCAAGAAACTCCAAAATATTAGAAATGCCGTTGATGCACTCAACAAATCATTAGACAAGTAACCGTGTCAAAAGTCGATCTGAACAGGAGATTGCTATGAACTTTGCAATCAACAGAAAGATTCATATCGTCCTGCTGCTTGCAGGATTTTTAATCATTGCATTAACGGATGGAATGGGGATTAAATCTGGCTATACCCAAACTAATTTGCAAGATTTGCAGAATCGAGTCACCGAGTTGGAAAAGCGATTAACAGATGCCAAATTGCGGCAAGAAAAGGCGTATGTGGTACAGATGCAGTTGGAAGAGCAAGAGCAAAAACTTGCTAGTTTGGCAAAGTTAGATAAATATAGAATTGAAATCGTAGAAATTCGTGCAGATATTAAAAATGTCCGCACTAAAATTGAGTCAATCATAAAAGAAAAGAATGATTTAGAAGAAAATCTGCGCCTCGCAAAGAACTTACAAAATATTTTAATAAATGCACAAACGACAGCAAAATCAGATAGTCAAACTTCATCTACTCTTAATCAGACCAAGGTTTCTAGTAGACAGAAACCCAAGACTGAACGACCTGTAAGTGAAATAGAAAGTACCTCTAGTAAAATAAATAACTGGCAAATAAAAAATGTAAATATTGATGACCACTTTAATCATGATGAACGTAGCAGAATCATGAGTATTTTTACAACTACCCGTCGCGTCAATCGCGATGACATCCTAAATAGCTCTTATCAAATCTACACAGATATAGGTACAATTTTGCACTTTGTAGTCCATTCTGAAGATGGAGATATTGCCGACTTAGATGTCATTCTTGACCAAAGAGAACCTCGTAATTCGAATTATAGCTCTAATTCATCTTTCCCCTTCTATTCGACAATAAAAACCCTTAATGAATTTAAAAGAGATCACTTTCAAATTACGATAAAAAATGACTAAACCACCATCGTCACTACTGAAAATCGAAGGACTGGAACAAAGTTTCGGCGGCGTTATGGCCCTGGCCGGCATCAGCTTCCAGACTCCCGAAAGCCTGATCTACGCCATCATCGGTCCCAACGGCGCGGGTAAAACTACGCTGTTCAATGTCCTGTGTGGGTTTTACCAGCCTGCTGCCGGTTCTCTGCGTCTCAACGGCCAGGAACTGCGCGGCCTACCGACGCACCGCATCGCTGCCCTCGGCATCGCCCGCACTTTCCAAAATCTGCAACTCTTCTTCAACATGACCGTGCTGGAAAACGTCATGGTCGGCGGCCATCTGCGCGCCAAAACCGGCCTGCTGACTGCCGCCCTGCGCCTGCCTCGGGTTCGGCGTGAAGAACAGCAACTGCGCGAATGGGCGAAAGAGGCGCTGGAACTGTGTGAATTGGCTGACCGGGCTGAGCAGTCGGCCAGCGCCCTCCCCTACGGCCTGATGAAACGGGTAGAGATCGCCCGTGCCCTGGCCGCCAAGCCTCGCTTGTTGCTTCTGGATGAACCCGCTGCCGGTCTCAACGATACCGAAACTATAGCCCTGCGGGACCTGATCCAACGCATCCGTGCAACCGGCATCACCGTGCTGCTGGTGGAACACCACATGCCGCTGGTGATGAGCGTCTCGGATCGACTGTTGGTGCTGGATTACGGCAGTGTATTGGCGGAAGGGACGCCAGCCGATATTCAGGCTGATCCCCGGGTGATCGCCGCCTATCTCGGCGGAGCGGTGCAATATGCGGTCTGATTCTCCCCGCGTCTCCAACAAACCCTCTCCCCCGAACAGCGCAGGAAGCTCACTGCTGGAAGTTGCTGGCCTGAACAGCCACTATGGCCCGGTGCAGGTCCTGCATAACGTCAACCTCAACGTTTGCCCCGGTGAACTGGTCGCCTTGGTCGGCGGCAACGGCGCAGGGAAAACCACCCTGCTCCATATGCTGTCCGGTCTGCATCGCCCCAGCGCGGGTTCCCTGCATTTCGACGGGCAGGAGATGACCCGCTGGCCCTCACACCGTATCGTCGCCGCTGGCGTTTGCCAGGTGCCCGAAGGTCGTCAGATTTTTGCCCCGCTCAGCGTCGAGGATAACCTCAAGCTGGGCGCTTACCGACTGCGCCGCAATCACGACTGGGTCCAACAGGAGATGGCGCATGTCTATACCTTGTTCCCCATTCTCCAGGAGCGCCGCCAACAGTTAGCCGGCACCCTGTCCGGGGGCCAGCAGCAAATGCTGGCGATGGGCCGCGCCCTGCTCGGTAAACCGCGCCTGCTGCTGCTCGACGAGCCTTCCATGGGGCTGGCGCCGCTGCTGGTCGAGGAAATTTTCCGGGTCATTGTCGAACTCAATACGCAGGGCGTTACCATCCTGCTGGTGGAACAAAACGCCCGCGCCGCCCTCGCCATTGCCGGACGTGGATATATTCTGGAAACAGGCCGAATTGTTAAAACCGCTTTGGCCACCGATTTACTGGCCGACGACGACGTGCGCCGGGCTTATTTGGGTTATTAAATGCTCACCCTGGGGGTGAGGGAGCGAATCGAACCATGTACGTAGATCGGATCATGAGCCGCGAAGTCTTACAGGTCACGGAAGACACTCGCGTACCGCACATGGCGGCGTTGATGCGTGATCATCATATCCGCCACTTGCCAGTAGTGCGCGACGGTCGGCTGGTCGGATTAGTGACCTCCCACGATCTGGAACGGGTTTCACCCTCGCCGATTACCACCCTTTCCGTCGGTGAAGCAAACTACTTGCTGGGTAAACTCACCGCCGCCAAGGTGATGCGCGCCAAAGTCATCGCCTGCACCCCGGAAACCCTGGTCGAGGAAGCTGCCCGCCTGCTGCGCCAGGAAAAGATCGGTTGCCTCCCCGTCGTCGACCGCGACGGTCATTTGGTGGGTATGCTGACGCACGAAGATCTGCTCGACTTCTTTCTCGACATCACCGGCTGCCTGATGGAAGACACCACCCGTATTGCCGTGCATCTGCCGGACACCATGGGTCAGCTAGGCCGGTTGTTGGCGGCCATTAATGAAGCCGGCGGCTATATCGCTACAGTCGTTTCACCCCTGCATCCCGACCAAACCGGCCTGCGTATTGCCGTCGTCCGCTACCGCGCCCCCAACCCACGCGCACTGAATCAACAACTGCGCGATCTCGGCTACGACCTGTTGACTGAAACCTTCCCTGCCTAACCACGGAATCTTGAATATGATTTTGGACATCGAACAGGAAACGCTGCCCCGCGAAGAACTCCAGGAACTCCAGTTACGTCGACTGCGCACTACGGTCGAACGCTGTTACCAGACCGTTACCTACTATCGTGAGGCGATGGATGAACTTGGCGTCAAACCGCGTCATCTCCAATCGGTGGCTGACGTGCGCCTGCTGCCCTTCACCAAGAAAGAGAACCTGCGCGAAAACTACCCCTTTGGTATGTTCGCTGTCCCCACTGACCAGGTCGTGCGCATCCACGCCTCCAGCGGCACGACCGGCAAACCGACGGTCGTGGGCTACACCCGCCGCGATATTCACACTTGGGCGCGCGTCATGGCCCGCAGTCTGGCCGCCGCCGGCTTACGTCCCGGCGACCGTCTGCACAATGCCTACGGCTACGGCCTGTTCACCGGCGGGCTGGGACTCCACTACGGCGCTGAAGAACTGGGCGTCATGGTCACGCCGATCTCTGGTGGCCAGACCCAGCGCCAGATCATGCTGATCCGCGACTTTGAACCGACCGGCCTGTCCTGCACACCTTCCTATGCGCTCAATCTCGCCGAAACGGCTGAAGACCTGAAAGTCGATCTGCGCAAGCTGCCGCTGAGAGTCGGCATTTTTGGCGCGGAACCTTGGACCGAGGAGATGCGCTACGAGCTGGAATCACGGCTGGGCATCGACGCGATTGATATCTACGGTCTGTCCGAGGTCATCGGACCTGGCGTCGGGATCGAATGTATCGAGGCCAAGAACGGCCTGCATGTTTTTGAAGACCATTTCCTGATTGAAGCGGTGGACGTGGACACCGGCGAGCCGATTCCCTACGGCGAATCCGGTGAAATCGTTATCACCTCACTGACCAAAGAGGCCTTCCCGGTCATCCGCTATCGCACCCGCGATATTTCCATCCTCAATCCGGCCCCCTGTCGTTGTGGCCGCACCCATGTTCGTATGAAGCGGGTCACCGGACGCACCGACGACATGCTGATCATTCGCGGCGTCAACGTCTTCCCCTCGCAGGTCGAAGCTATCCTGATGCAGACGGAAACGCTGTCGCCGTTCTACCAACTGGAAATCTCCCGCGAAGGTAATCTCGATCTGCTGATCGTCAACGTTGAAGGGAGTCCACCCCTGGTCGCCCAGGGCCAGGAAGCGATGGACCGGGTCGGTCACAAGGCGCAGAAAGACATCAAGGATTTCATCGGCGTCACTGCCAAAGTCGTCGTCAAAAAAACCGGCGATTTGCCCCGTTCCGAAGGCAAGGCCGTGCGGGTCATCGACCACCGTAAACAGCCGAAGTAATGCGGGAAATCAGGGAGACCGCGAGATCGGGAATATCCTGTCTCGCGACTCCCTAATTTTGAGCGCCCCGCGCTGTCCAATTTCCCATTCCGCTTGCAGGAGGCGCGCCGCCATGGCAAAACCCAGCGAACCCGGCCCAGATATCACGTCAGCCGTTCCCACTCAGACGACAATTCCGACCGCTGAATCCGTTGCTGATCCGCATCCCCCAGTGCTGCCCAAGCCGTCGGCTCGTTCCCCTCGGACGCGCGCGGGGGACAAATCGTCAACCTACCGCGCCTATCACATCGAACGATCGATGCTCGGTTCCCACATTCCGGAAACCATTGACCGCATGGTCAACGCCAATCTCGCACGCGGCACGGCGGGCATTTCCCCAGCGGTGCTGGCGATGGCCTATCTGGACTGGCTGATGCATCTGGGTCTGGCGCCCGGTAAACAGGCGCTACTCAACGAAAAAGCCATCCGCAAAATGGTGCGGTTGGCTTTATACGCCTTCAAATCCAGTCAGAATCCTAATATCTCGCCCTGTATCGAACCGCTTCCCCAGGATCATCGCTTCGACGGTGAAGGCTGGAAACAATGGCCTTATAACCTCATCTACCAGTCATTCCTGCTCACTCAGCAGTGGTGGTACAACGCCACCACCCGTACTCGCGGAGTCGACAAGCGCAACGACGCCATCGTTTCCTTCGTGACCCGGCAAATCCTCGATATGTACTCACCGTCGAATTCGCCGCTGACCAACCCGGAAATTCTCAAAGCGACCATGGAGGAAGGTGGCCAGAATCTGGTGCGTGGCTGGACCAACTTCATGGCGGATATGGAGAAGATGATCGCCGGGAAGCGGTTGGACGAGGATGGCGAACAGTTCGTCGTCGGCCGTGATGTGGCGGTGACTCCCGGTCAGGTGATCTTCCGCAATTCCCTGATTGAACTCATCCAGTATCAACCGACCGCACAGAAAGTCTACGCCGAACCGATCCTGATCGTCCCCGCCTGGATTATGAAGTACTACATCCTCGACCTGTCGCCGCACAACTCCATGGTGCGTTACCTGGTCGAGAAAGGGCATACCGTTTTCATGATCTCCTGGATCAACCCGACCGCTGCGGACCGCGATCTCGGCATGGATGACTACCGGGAAGATGGCGTCATGGCAGCGCTGGACGCAATTGCGACGATTCTGCCCGGACGCAAGGTGCATAGCGTCGGTTACTGCCTCGGTGGCACCCTGCTCACCCTCACTGCCGCCGCCATGGCCCGCGATGGCGATCACCGCTTGAAGACCGTGACCCTGTTTGCCGCCCAAACCGATTTCTCCGAAGCCGGCGAATTGCTGTTGTTTATCAATGAAAGTCAGGTGGCGTTCCTGGAAGATATGATGTGGGATCAGGGCTATCTG
>Ga0116153_10000390_pt1 | contig 58418 bp, 55 predicted proteins | sample AD_UKC028_MetaG_FD_89896 | JGI IMG/M metagenome (GOLD analysis project Ga0116153, IMG submission 89896) | Active sludge microbial communities of municipal wastewater-treating anaerobic digesters from USA - AD_UKC028_MetaG | ecosystem: Engineered > Bioreactor > Anaerobic > Digestate | place: USA...
CTCCAGAAACTCGGGAGCGCGGTGGTCCGGCTCGCCTCCGGAACGCGGGTCGAGGATGCCCCGAGCGGCTTTCGCGCCCTGAGCCGCGAGGCGGCGCTACGCATCAACGTCTTCTCCGACTATTCCTATACGCTGGAGACCATTATCCAGAGCGGCCTCAAGAACATCGTCATCGCGACGGTGCCGGTCACCGTCAATCCGCCGACCCGGCCGTCGCGCCTGTTCCGGTCGACCTTCGGCTATGTGATGCGGTCGCTCACCACCATCGCGCGGATATTCCTCATCTACCGGTCGTTCCGGTTCCTCGCGCTGACCGGCGGCACCATCTTCGGCGTCGGTTTCGTGCTCGGCCTCCGGTTCGTCTACTATCTCATCGCCGGCGAAGGGGACGGCCATATCCAGAGCCTGCTCCTCGGCGCGGTGCTCCTCATCACCGGGTTCCAGACCTTCCTGATCGGCATCATCGCCGACCTCATCGCGGCGAACCGCAAGATGCTCGAAGAGATACAATACCTCCAGCGGAAGGGATCGCTCGCACGGCATGAAGATAGCCCTCCTCGGTCCTGATCCGTCGTTCAAGGGCGGCATCGGGCAATACAACCATTTCCTCGCGCAGGAGATACGGAAGGAAGGTCACGAACTGCTCTTCGTCGGCTTTTTGCGACAATACCCGAAGTTCCTCTATCCGCCGGGGACGGGCGACAGCATACACCCTCAGTCCTCCGGACAGCTCCCTGCGACAGGGGGCCTTCCACCGAGCTCCCCTGATGCAGGGGAGGCAGGAGGGGTGTCTGCGGTCACAATGCCCGCCTACACCGTCGAACGCATTCTCAGTTGGGACCGTCCTTTTTCGTGGATGGCGGCGGCCAAACGAATCGAGTCCTTCTCGCCCGACGTGATGGTCGTACCGTGGTGGACCTTCTTTTGGTACCCCTGGTTCGGTCCGCTCATGTGCCGGCTCCGCCGTTTCCGGCGCGTCGTCATCGCCCACAACGCCTCGGACCACGAAGGCCACGGCCTGCGCGGCGCGGCATCGCGTTTCGCCACCCGTCGCATACTCGCGGCCGCCGACCGCGTCATCGTCCAGTCGGCCGAAGAGAAGGAAAAGGTCGCGGCGCTCGGGGCGCGCGAGACGGTCGTCATCCACCACCCGGTCTACCCGCAGTTCCGCACGACGCTGAGCCGCGCCGAGGCGCGGGAGAAGTTCGGCATCGCCCCCGACGCGCGGGTGGCGCTCCTGTTTGGCGCATTGCGCCCCTACAAAGGGGCCGACCTGTTCGCACAGGCTATCGCGGAACATCCCGACATCACCGGCATCATCGCCGGCGAGATCTGGGACGAGGCGCTCGGGGCCCAGTTACGCGGACTCGCGGCGCGCCATCCCAATCTGCGCCTGCTCGACCGCTACTTCGACGACGATGAGGGGGCGCTCCTGTTCGCCGCCTGCGATGCGGTGGTCCTCCCCTACCGCAGTGTCACCGGCTCCGGCGCGGCCATGGCGGCGCTCGGGGCGGGAAAACCGCTCGTCGCGGCCGATCTGCCGCTTTTTCGCGAGATATTCCCCGCGCAGTTGGCGACCTTTTTCACCCCCGGCGACACTGCGGACCTTGCCCGCGCGTTGAACGACTTCTTTACTGTTAGGAATAAATTGCAATCGGAAGAGGCTCTTGCTATTATTTCCGAGCGCTTCGGCTGGGACCGGCTCGTATGGGCGGTCACCGGCACGATGAAAACGGATGTAAAGAACTGATCGATACAGTAAGGTTTATTGCATGACACGTAAACTCCTCATCAGGGACCTGACACTCCGCGACGGTCAGCAGTCGCAGTTCGCCACCCGCATGAACCAGAAACAGGTCGACCGAGTGTTGCCGCTTTTTAAAAAGGCGCACTTCTACGCGATGGAGGTCTGGGGCGGCGCGGTACCCGATTCGATCATGCGTTATTTGAACGAGAATCCGTGGCGGCGGCTCGAATCGATACGCGACGGCATCGGCGACGCATCGAAACTGGCGGCGCTGTCGCGCGGCCGCAACCTCTTCGGCTACAACCCCTATCCCGACGAAACGATCGAAGGCTTCTGCCGCAACTCGGTGCAAAGCGGCATCGGCATCATGCGCATATTCGACGCCCTCAACGATCTGTCCAATCAGGCGTCGACCATTCGCTTCGTCAAGGAGAACGGCGGGCTGGCCGACTGCTGCATCTGCTACACCGTCGATCCGCACTTCACTTTCGGCGATCGGATGCGGGCGCTTTTTTCGGGCAGAAAACTCCCCTCTCCGATATTCACCGTTGACTACTTTGTCGCAAAGGCGAAGGAACTGGAGAAGATGGGAGCCGATATCATATCGGTCAAAGACATGGCGGGGCTCATCCACCCCAAGACGGCGGGCGAACTGACCCGCGGCCTTAAGGGAGCCGTCTCGGTGCCCATCGATCTGCACACCCACTGCACTCCCGGCTACGGACTCGGCTCGGTGCTCATGTCGATGGTCAACGGCGCCGACATCGTCGACACCGTCATCATGCCGTTCGCCGGCGGCCCGGCGGCACCCGCCTTCGAACTCGTTCAGATATTCGCCGACAAACTCGGACTCGACACCGGCGTCGATCTGACCGCGATAGCGCCGATGCAGACCGAGCTTATGGAGATACGCCGCGAACTGTGCGGCTTCGACCAGTACAAGATGTTCCCGAAACTCATCGATCCCGCCGACTATAAACTCGACCCCGAGATCAACGCGCTCTTCGACGCGGCGATAGTGGCGGCGAAGAAGGAGGATATCGCCGAAGTGCTGCGGACCACGCAGGCGATCGAGCGGTATTACAACTTCCCCGAACCGGATGAACTGGTCCGTGTCGCGCAGGTCCCGGGCGGCATGTACACCAATATGCTCTCCCAGCTCCAGCAGGCGAACCTCGGCCATCTGCTGAAAGATGTGCTCGCAAGCATCCCGCAGGTGCGGCTCGACGCCGGGTTGCCGCCGCTGGTCACCCCGACCAGTCAGATCGTCGGCATTCAGGCGGTCAACTGCATCATCGACCGCAACGCCGGGAAGCCGTTCTACACCAATAAGTCCATCCAGTTCGTCAATCTCGTCAAAGGGGTGTACGGAAAGACCCCGTTCCCGGTAGACCCCGAGTTCCGGCTCAAGATCGCGGGGACCCGCACCGAAACGCCCTACGACACCGCGGCGCACAAGAAAGAGGACAATCCGGCGCTCCCCGACTGCGGGGGCATGAAGCTGGCGAAGGACGAGAAAGAGGCGCTGCTCCTCGAGCTCTTCCCGCAGGTGGCGCGCAACTATCTGAAAAAGGTCCGCGACAACGAATGGGCCGGGATATACCGGCAACAAGTCGAAGAGGAGCAGGGACGGGTCGACGCGGGCAACGCGCCGATCTTCGAGGGACTGCGGGGGAACCTTTTCGCCGCCGACTAGCGGAGCACAGGGGGACGGGGATGTGGGACAAGATCACGCCGTACATCAACACTGGCAAGAAACTTAAGATAAAAGGCGACAAATTGTTCGCCATACTGCTTCAGAACCGTTTCCGCGGAACGCTTTTCGTCCACGCCGGCGCGATGAACGACGAGATCGTTCTGGAGGATGAAAAGGCATTTTCTCAAAAATCGCCCTCTTATTTCGCCTTCGCCCTTCAGAACGCTCTTTTCTCACTCTCCACCAGCTCTGCGCCCAAAGGACCCGGGATCGATTCATACGAATTCCTTTTCGAGATCATAAAAGCCTATCCGGCCGACATGCTCACCCATCTCCTTGAACAATACAAGACCGAGAATGTCACGATAAAACCCGAGGTCGCGCGATTCTCTTTCATCAAGGCGCCGCTGGAGAAATATGCCGGGAAATCGTCGTTTCCCGCGTTGGGTCTGTTTCTCGAGCAGGTCCATATCCTGTATTTCATCCTTCTTACCGAGTATGCCGCGTTCCTTAAAGCGAGCGATGTCGAGAAGCAGCGCGCCGCCGAAGAAGAGAAACGGCGAACCGAAGAATCAAAACAGGAATCTGAACGAAAAGCGATCGCCAACACACAGGAATGGCATGAACTGGAGGCATTCGTAAAACGCACATTCAAGTACGAATCGATACAGCAACTCCTAGAATGGGACGAGGCGAAGGATATCGGCGAGGTCCATAAAACCTATCTTCGCTTCGTTCAAAAACTGCATCCCGACAAACTCCAACACGCCCCGGAAGGCCTCAAGGAACGGGCAAGCGAACTGCTCGCCGTCATCAACGCCGTCTACCCGCTCCTCAAGGATGACGACTCGCGCATGAAGGTCCTTACCCTCACCAAAAAATACGGCAATATTCGCACCAAGGAGCGCTACGAGGAACTCCTTGAAGTCGACGAACTGGTCCTACGGGGCGATGCCTTCTATAAGATGCAGGAGTTCGGCAAGGCATATAAGATCTACGTCGAGATGTACGGACGCACCAAGGCGGTATGGCTGCTCGAGAAGATGATCTACGCCTACTACAACAACAAACGCCCCGAACAGGACGCCGCGAAAGGAATCCGGGATGAACGACGTGTCTCGCTCGAAGGCAAACACATGAAACTGCGCGATTATGTGCAACGCCTCCGCGATTACAAGGCGAATCTGCCGCTCGAGATACTCTATATTCTCTCCGATGTCTATGAAAAGGAACGCAATATCGTCATGCTCCGCAAGACATTGCAGGAGACACTGGTTATCTACCCCGGCGAAACCAAAGCCCGCGCATGGTTGCAAAAAGTCGATGAATTCCTACAGAATCGCAAGAAAACTTAATAGCGCCGTTCTGACGGTATGCTTGACCGCCGCACTCTGGAGCGGGGTCACCATATACTACTATTATGATCCGTTGAATGATTCCTACACCTTCACCAACCAGTGTTCCGACCGGCGCGACTGCAAGCCGCTGTTCGAACAGAAAGGAACGGTGACCCACAAAAAGGGATTCACCTATCGGCCGGGAGTCGAAGGAAAATACGACGATCTCATCCGGAAGGCGGCCGGCCAATACGGTCTCGATTTTCACCTGATCAAATGCGTCATCAAGGCTGAGTCGCAGTTCGATCACGATGCCCGCTCGTCCAAAGGAGCACAGGGTCTCATGCAGCTCATGCCCGATACGGCACGGGTGCTCGGCGTCAAGAATGCCGACGACCCCGAACAGAACATCATGGGGGGGGCCCGCTATCTGCGCGACATGCTCAAAAAATTCAAGAGTACCGAAAAGGCGCTGGCCGCCTACAACGCCGGCCCCGCTGCGGTGATCTACTACGAAGGGATCCCCCCTTTCAAGGAAACGCAGGGATACATTACCAAGATCAGAAGATTCTACAACGAATACACCGGAAAAGACCTATGAAATTCAGGAAGAAAAAGACGCCCAAGAACGGCGCGCCACGGCCGAAGCCAAAGATATTTTCGAAACTGCGCGACTTCAAGAAGGATGTGCTCACCATACCGAACCTGCTCACCGGGATACGGATCGGTGCGGTCCCGCTCATCCTGTGGCTCCTCTACCTCGATTCGAGCACCGCGCGCATCTGGGCCGCCGTCACCTACGGACTGGCGAGCATCACCGATTTCTTTGACGGCTGGATCGCCCGCAAATACGGCATGATCACCGTAACGGGAAAATTGCTCGACCCGCTCGCCGACAAGTTCATCGTGCTCCTGACACTCGTGGTTCTGCTCGACAAGGCCGAAGTGGAACTCCTGCCGGTGCTACTCATCCTCGCCCGCGAATTCTACATCTTCGGCATCCGGGCGCTCGCCGTCGAGAACGGACTGGTGATATCGGCGGGACAGGGGGGCAAATGGAAAACGACCTTCCAGATGATCGCGATACCCCTGCTCATCCTCGACCGGCGCGTATTCATCGAACTATTCAACCGCGACTGGGACCTTCCCTACTGGGGCAACATCCTGCTCTGGATAAGCGTCTTCTTCGCCCTGCAGTCGGCATGGGTCTATACGGTGACACTCAAGCGACGCCTGTTCGAAAGCACCCATCATGATGAACCGTGAGATACTGCCGGGCCTCTTTCTGGAAGTGACGGCCCGCGACGGCTCTCTGGTCGCTACGCGTCTGGCCGCAAAACCCGCCGGTAGCGGCATCTCCCCCGCGATCGACCGCCTCATCGACCGTTTTCTCGACCGCTGGCGGCGCGGCATCCACGAACCGCTGCCGGACGAAATATTCCTGTTCCCCCCTGCGCTCGCGAAGTGGGCGCCGCTCCTTCTCCGGCTCAAGAACGATATCGCGCCGGGGATGACCGTCACCTACGGCGAACTCGGCGTACCGCTCGCTATCCATCCGCGCACCGTCGGGATGGTGATGGCGCGCAATCCCTTCCCGCTCCTCATTCCCTGTCATCGCGTGCTGGGATCGGGCGACCGGCTGACCGGTTTTTCTGCCGAAGGGGGGATCGACACCAAACGACGCCTGCTCGCCGCGGAGCAAAACTCTCGATGAACGCACCGACGCCGATCCCTCGGGAAGAGATACTCGCGGGCCGGACGCTCCCGCTCATGCTGCGGCTCGGCTGGCCGGTCATGCTCTCGTCGCTGCTCGACACGATGTACCAACTCACCGACACCTTCTGGCTCGGTCGTCTTTCGGGGATCGAAAGCGGAACCGCGGTCGCGTCGTTGCAGGTCGCCTTTCCCTTCCTCTGGTTTCTCGTCGCCTTCTTCGCCGACTTCTCGGTGGCCGGCACGGCGCTCGTCTCTCAGCACACCGGCGCGGGCGACCGGAAGACCGCCAATCAGGCGGCGGGGCAGGTGTTGTCGGTGGTCATCATCGGCGGGACGCTCGCGGCGAGCGTCGGCATGCTTCTGTTCCCCTTGGTCATGCCCCTTATCACCGATAACGCCGCGATACGCGACACGGCCCGCACCTATCTGCTCTGGTATCTGCCGGGGCTCCCGTTCGTGTTCATCGGCGCCGTCTTCCGCGTCCTGATGGCTGCCGCGGGAAACACCTTTGTGCCCCTGCTGGTGGTGCTCGTCGGCAATCTCATCAACATGGCGCTCGATCCGCTGTTCATTCTCGGGTTCGGGCCGGTGCCGGCGATGGGGGTGCAGGGAGCGGCGCTCGCCACCGTGATCTCGGCGACCATCGCGGGACTCATCGCGATCTATCTTCTCATGAACGGCCGCAACGCGATCCACCTCACCTTCGGCGACCTCATACCGCGTCTTTCGTGGATACGGCGCATCCTCAAGATAGGGCTCCCCGCCGCCGTGGGCGATTCGGCCGAGGCGCTCGGGTTCGTGGTTCTCATGGCACTCATCGGACGGGTCGATAACGCCCGCGAGGCGCTCGGCGGGTACGGCATCGGAAACCGGCTCACCAGCCTCATCGCCATCGCCATCGTCGGGCTCGGACAGGGACTCAGCACCATCATCGGTCAGAACCTCGGCGCTTCCTGCTTCGACAAGGCGCGCGGCGCGGCGCGGACGGGTATCGCGGTGCTTTTCGGCGTACTGCTGATCGAGACCGGGCTCATCATCCTCTTCCGCGAACCGCTCGTGCGGCTGTTCATCCCGAACGATCCCGGCGTTATCGCCGAGGCGTCGCGTTTCCTGCTCCTGTTCGGCAGTTCGGTCCCGCTTTTCGGACTCATCCGCGGCATCACCGCATCGTTCAACGCGGCAGGGCGCAATGCGCCGGTGCTCGTGATCGGCCTTCTGCGTCTCTGGATACTCCGCCTTCCGCTTGCGTGGCTGTTCGGCTTCGGACTCGGCTACGGAACGCCGGGACTGTGGTTCGGCATGGCGCTTTCCAACCTCGGCACCGCTATCGCCGCCGTGTTTTTCTTCATGCATTTTGATTGGAAGAAGAATCTTATCGAGACACCGAGCGCACCGATCGACCGAACCTGAATATCCTACTTATTGTTCGGGCCAATCAAGGAATATGCAATCACTGTCGTTGTCGCACTGCATGTCGGTGTTGCCCTGTCCGATCGGTTTATTGGCGCAGTCGACCGCGCAGGTAGCGGGTGTTTCGATGCCGATGCTACCGTAGTAGCAGTAATCGAGAGTCGCGGTACCGCAGTAGACGTCGTCCACCACGGCATTACAGTAATCCTGCCCGGTAACTGCCTTGCATTCCCAGTACCCGACGCCGTTCGCGGTCCAGAGATAGAACGCGCAATCGATCTCGTCGTTACAGGCCTTGCCTTGGCCATCCTGCGTGACCAACGCGCCACAGTCGGCGGGACAACTTTGCGGCGACTCGCCCGTATTCGGGCTACAGGTTCCGTTACCACAGGCGGCATCTCCGTAGACCGGCGTACAGTTTTTGCTCATGAAAGTACCAGCACAATCCCAACGCCCCGGAACAGCACAACCGCCTTCGTTGGTCCATGTTCCCTCGATACACTTCTGGTCCTGCTTCCCTGTCTTGTCGCCAGCGGTGCAGTCGATCTGCTGCGGCGTATTATCGACACATTCATCGGGATCGTCGCAGGCGCCGTCGTTGACCCACTGGCCGCCGGTGCAATCCTGCGCCTGCGTGCCGCGATCATTCAGGCCGCAGTCGATATCCTGCGAGGTACCGTTCACGCAGACATCGTCGTCATCGCAGTCGCCGCTATTCTGCCAGTTGCCGCCGACACATGCCTGCGGCTGGAGACCCTCGCCATTGAGTCCGCACGCTATCTGACGGGTATCACCCGACGAGCACGGAGCGTTATCGACATCGGGAACCACCACGCCATCGTCGGTCACCACCACGCCATCGTCGGTCACCACCACGCCATCGTCGGTCACCACCACGCCATCGTCGGTCACCACAACGCCATCGTCGGTCACCACAACGCCGTCGTCGGTCACCACAACGCCGTCGTCGGTCACCACCGCGCCGTCGTCGGTCACCACTGCGCCGTCGTCGGTCACCACTGCGCCATCCGGCAAAAGATCATCGCTATCGGCAGGCAACAGCGAGTCATCATCGGTCATCGCGACCACATCCTTGTCGCCGACCGCGCTGTTGTCGTTCGGGAATATCCGCCGCGTGCCGTCCTCGCAGGAAAGCACCAGCATGGCCAGAGCGAGAGCAAACAGCAGATAGCATCTCATGGAGACCTCCTTTCATTTTTTGTCGCAGGTTGATTCTACCCATTTCGGGAGTTTTTTCAAGCACTATTTCTATTTATTTGTCATTCGGGGAGCGATTTGCTATCATCACGGCGGAAAGGAAGGGAAATCCGCATGCCCAGTCGCCGGAAAAAAAGCGCCAACAGCGACTTCAGATCGTTGGCCACCGATATCCTGCGCTGCGCCGATCAGGGAACACTCATCGGCGACTACCTGCGTGAGGTCCTTTCGCTCATCATCGAAACGGCCGCCTGTCCGCAGGTCCGCATCACGGTGGCCGATCTCACCCGCCACTACCGCTTCACCCGGACCGCCGCGATAACGGGAAATTTCCACTTCGCCCCGATCGCCGGCTTCGGCGACGCACCATTCCTGCCTCCTTTCGACGGAGTGAGCGATGTCGAACTGCTCGAACGGCTGGTCTATTTCGGCCGCGCCGCCGATGACGGCATCGTCATCGGCGCCTCCATCGACTCCCCGACCGTCACCATGCGCGGCGACGACGGGAGGCAACACCGTCTCGCGGTGCCGAGCGGCATCGGATCGCTCCTGATCCTACCGATACGCTACGGCGACGAGACACTCGGAGTGCTCACTCTACTGGCCGAACGCCCCGGTTTTTTCACCGACGCCGACGGCGATTTCTACCGCAACATAGCCGCCGTCATCGGCATTGCGCGCGCCCACCGGCAGGCAAAATTTCACCTCCGCGAACGGATCAAGGAACTCACCTGCATCTACCGCATCACCAAACTCGGTTCCGACACCGGACGCTCGCTGGACAGTCTTCTGCGCGAAGCGGCCGAGGTAATAGCCCCCGCCTTCCTTTTCCCCGAAGCCGCCTCCTGCCGCATCGTGTTCGACCGCCGCACCTATACCTCTCTGCGTTACAACACGGCGAAACACATCCTGACCTCCGACCTCCGGATAAACGGTAGGCCGCGTGGCCTGATCGAGGTGAGTTACTCGACCGATCTGCCGACGCTCGACAAGGGACCCTTCCTGAACGAGGAACGGTCTCTGCTCGAAGCGGTCGCAAAGGAACTGTCGGTCATCATCCAACGCAAGGAGGCGGAGGAGGAGAAAAGCGCGCTCCAGAATCAACTGCTCCACGCCGACCGGTTGGTGACCGTCGGCCAACTGGCCACGGGGATGGCCCACGAGATCAACGAACCGCTCGGCGGCATACTCGGCTTCGCCCAGCTCATTCAGAAGACCCCCGACCTGCCCGAACAGGTAATGCGCGACCTCGACAAGATAGTCAAGGCGGCCATCCACACCCGCGACATCATCCGCAAACTGATGCTTTTCAGCCGCCAGATGCCGACTCAGAAGTCGGCGACCGACCTCAACGAACGGGTCCTCTCCTGTCTCGACCTGCTCGAACCGCGCATCCGCAAAGGAGGCATCCGCGTGGCGACCGAACTCGACCCCGCCGTCCCGGTGATCGTCGCCGACCCGGCGCAGATACACCAGATACTCGTGAACCTCGTGGTCAACGCGGTGCAGGCGATGACCCCCGGCGGCACGCTGACCCTGCGGACCTCACACGACGGGGAGCGGGTATCGCTCAGCGTCGAGGATACCGGCTGCGGCATGACCCCGGAGACCAAGGACCGCATCTTCGTCCCCTTCTTCACCACCAAGGATATCGGCGAGGGAACGGGACTCGGCCTGTCGGTCGTGCTCGGCATCGTCACCGCGCACGGCGGCGACATCGCGGTCGAAAGCGAGCCGGGACGCGGAAGCCGTTTCACCGTCACCCTGCCCATAGCTGTGGCACCCGATAAAGGAGAAGACCATGCATGACGCCGCCCAACGGGGAACGATCCTCATCGTGGACGATTCGCCCGACACGCTGGAACTCATCCGGCGCAACCTCGAACTGGCCCGCTACGCCGTCCTGACCGCGTCGAGCGTGAACGAGGCGAAGGGTCTGCTCGAACATCAGAAGTTCGATCTCTGCATCACCGACTACCACATGCCCTTCGCCAGCGGCATCGACCTCATCCGGTTCGTGCGCGGCACCTATCCCGGCACGGCGATCATCATGATCACCGGCTACGCATCGGTCGAAGGCGCGGTCGAGGCGATAAAAGCGGGCGCCGAGGAATATCTCTCGAAACCGTTCACCGACGACGAACTGCTGACGCTCGTCGACAAGATATTCGAACAGCGGCGCGACCGGAAGGACACCGGGACCGGGACGCCGGTATCATGAGACCGCTTCTTTCCTTTCTGCTGATACCGCTCCTCATCCTGCCGCTCGATGCGGCGCCCAAGAAGAAGAAAGAGGAAAAACCGCGTCCCGCCTGCCTCAACTGTCACACCAACCCGAAGACCGGCAAACCGGGCACCAAAAAACCGAAGAAGGCAACACCATGAGATACCTCATTCCGGTCTTCTGCCTTCTCTTCGCCGCCTGCACCTCACACACCACAAAGAACGATGCCGACACGCCGCCGGTCGATGCCGACACTCCGGCGACGGATGACACAGGGGCATTAGACAAAGAGGTTGGTCTCTTCGACGAAGATGTGGCCAGCGATGAAACATTAGAGGACGAGGATGTCGCGCCTGACACCGACACCCACATCGGCCCCGGCGACAAGGATCCGGTCGAGGTGGATGACGATCCGTGGGCCGGGATGCTGGAGCGGGTGCCGTTCGTATGGCACAACACGAAACCGGAGCAGTCATCCGACCCGGATGGTATAAAAGAACTTTGGTATCAACTGAGGATAGAGGAGCAATGGCCTCTTTCCGAATGTACGCCGAAGATATATGACCAGTGCGCGGAGAATTATCCACACGAAGCGGTGACGCGCGCACCCTGTGGAGAATTTATCAGTACTGATCTCGACCCAAAAATAGTTCAAAACTCCTACGACTATATTCTGACGCCGTATTGTTGGGATACATCTTCCATGGAGTTTCCTCTTTACTCCTTGAACGGGACGCTACTTTCTTTTTATTCCAGCACCGCTTCACCGTATGATTCAGGTTACTTTACATACGACCTTGTTTCTAGAAAACTTTCTAGAATTGGTCGAGGAATGGCGGTTTCTCCTTTTTCTAATGGAAAGTACTTCTTTGCCAGAACGACGGACTACTCTACAGTATGGGAGGAAAGTTACGAAGAAGTGGTTTTCTACTATCACTTTGAGAATAAAACTTACGGCAAGGCATGGAAGATGCCACAGAAACTTTCGTATGTGCGAAACATCGTCGCCAGCGACCAGTATATAGCCATGAATCTTGTTCCTCTCACGGGCAATCTCAGTGAGCCCCTGCGCGGATACTATACCAAGATCGGCGAATGGGACAAATGGGTCGAATTGAACTTTGGAACCTCACCTTCCTATGGTATCGGACAGCCGGAAATACAAGGAAGTTATTTGGTTTCCTATAACTATTTTGACAACAATATTTTGCGTGTTTTTTTCTGTGATCTCGCCAAAGGCGAATCGAGTTGCAGAATCGTGAGTCAAGTAGGGGCCGATGCACGAAGACCTGTTTGGGGAAAAGAAAATGTGTTTTATTATACCATCAATGTATCGAGCAGTGAGGTGGCTATTGTCGAGAATATACTTGAGGACAACGGAACCAAGATCACTTCCACAGAACTGTTTCGTGTCCCTCAGGCAGGGATGGTCAGTCAAGCAAACACTGATTATCTCCTTTACTGGAAAAGAATCAAAGAGGAGGGCACCTATTATTACAATAATCCTTGCTATTATCGTTTTTCTGACAAAAAACATTTCTGTCTGGAAGATGGCATTAACAGCGATATAGACTATTCGGGCATCTACTTTCACGACAGATGGTTCGTTTTTCAGTCAAAATATGACTTAATAATACGAGACATGAATGGCTACTGCCAGGAACATCCGGCGAACTGTCCGTTTGAGGGACTGAAATGACCACGCGCAAGGATATCGCGAAGATCGGCGGGATGCACTGCGCGATGTCCGCCAAGCGCGTCGAAGAGGCGCTCTCTTCCATCACGGTGGTGCTGTTATCGTTGCGGCTCAAACGGTTCGAACGGGACCGATAACTCCCCCCGCTTCCGCTTTACTTTCTTTTTACCCTTCGGTATACTCACCCGTCGGTAATTGTATGGAAAGGGAACAGACATGATCGAAAAAGAGACACTCATACTCGGCGCGGGGCTGTCGGGCATCTCGGCGAGCTACCATCTCGGCGGCCGCGATCACCTCGTCATCGAAAAGGAGGACCACCCCGGCGGGCTGTGCACCTCGGAGCACAAGAACGGCTTCACCTTCGACCAGACGGGCCACTGGCTCCATCTCTCAAAGGAACCGACCAAACAACTCTTCCGCGAACTGTTCCCCAACGACGCCGTCTCCATCGAGCGCAAGACCCACATCTTCTCGCACGGCGTCTACACGCTCTACCCCTTCCAGTCGAACACCTACGGACTGCCGCCGCAGGTGGTGAAGGAGTGCATCATCGGCTTCGTGAAGGCGCTCTACACCGCCGATAAGTCGAAGGCGAAGGAGAATTTCCACGAATGGTGCATGGCCTACCTCGGCGAGGGTATCTCGAAGCACTTCATGATCCCCTACAACTCGAAGATCTACACCGTCCACCCCAAAGATATGGCCTCCCACTGGTGCGACTACTATGTCCCCAAACCGACGCTCGACGAGGTGATCGAGGGGGCGGTGACCGCGCCGGAGCGCAAGGTGGGCTACAACGCCGCGTTCCACTATCCGAAACTCGGCGGCATCGGTGAACTGCCGAAACGGTTCTTCGCCCGGACGAAGGCCGCCAACTACCGCTTCAACACCCGGCCGACGGCGATAGACCTTGATAAGAAGATCGTCACGCTCGACAGCGGCGAACAGATCCACTACCGCCACCTTGTCAGTTCCATCCCACTGCGCGACTTCCTGAACCTCGTCACCGGCACCTTCGCGCCAACGGCGAAAATGATAGCGGCGCGGATGCAGATAGCGGCGGTCAGTTACCTCAACATCGCGCTCAAAAAACCGGTCGGCCACCGCGGCCACTGGTTCTACATCCCCGAAGAGACCTTCATGCCCTACCGCGTCGGCAGTTTCAGCAACATCCATGCACCGCTCGCGCCGAAGGGGAACGGTTCGCTCTATGTCGAATACACCCATCAGGGGAGTTTCACCGACACCGACAAACTCACCGAAGAATCGATCCGGCTCATCAGCGCGATGGGACTCATCACCGACGACGAGGAGGATATCGACTTCATCGACCACCGCCGCATCGATAACGGCTATGTCATCTTCCACCGCGAGTATTTCGACGATATGAAGACCATTCTCGAATACTTCGGGCGCACCGGTGTCCTGCCGGTCGGCCGTTACGGGAAATGGACCTACAACGCGATGGAGAACGCCATCCTCGACGGCAGGGAGGCGGCTTCGACCATAACGGGAGGGTGATCATGAGATACGCCGCGATCCTTGTTCTTCCCCTGCTTTTCCTCTGTTCATGCGCTTCGCAGGAGACGCGGGATGACCAGCCGACAGCCGTGAGTCCCGCTCCCGCCGACGCCGAAGATCCTAGCGGGCCAGCCCCCGCCCCCGAACCGGAGGCGGAGAAACAGCGGCTCGCGGTGCTCGACATGGAAGACACCACCGGCGACATCGACGCCGAATCGCTCGCGCAGGCGACCGACTATCTGCGGGTGCTCGTGGTGCAATCGCAACGGTTCATCGTGGTGAGCGACGAGGAGAAACAGGCGCTCATCCGCGAACTGCGCAAGGAATCGCATGGCGTTCAGTACGATGAAAGCCAGCGGGTGCCGCTCGGCCAGCGCGTCGCCGCCAACGTCGCCCTTATCACGACCATCCTCAAGATACAGGAAGAATATATCCTCAAGGCGGAACTCATCGATCTCGCACAGGAAGCGATCATCGCCGGGGCTACCGAAAAATTCATCCCCGACACCTTTCAACAGGCGATCGAGGCGATAGCGCAGGCGGTAAGCACCGAAAAGGAGGCGCCCGGCGATACCATGGTCGCCGCCGCCGCGGCCCAAGAGGCCGCCCCGGCCGACATCCCGGCCGACGGCGGCACGGCGGTCGCCGCCGACTATACGGGTGATGACCGCCACGACCACGACGGCGGCGGGGTGAACTTCGTCATCATCAATATCGTCTCGTCACGCCACGGCCATGAGCCCGATCCGGCCTACCGGGAAGCAACCGAACGGCGGCGCGAACGGGAAAAGGAACGGCGTGAACAGGCCGAACAGCCCCACCATACCGGCGAACCGAACGATACCGCCGCGCAAGAATCGGCCGAAAAACCGGTCGCGATAAAACCGATACAGTTCACCGCTCCGGCAAGAAAACCGATACAGTTCCACACGGTGAAACCAAGACCTTCGGTCACCATCGGCGCACAACCGGCGGCGCTGACGATTCATCCCCGCGCGGTACCGAAAAGGGAGGATCCCCCGCCGGTCTATACGCTGCCGTCAAAACGGGAAAAAGAGTCGGCCCCCTCCTTCCGCATCGAACCGAAAAAGAGCGAACCGGCCTTCTTCAAACGCGCGCCTTCAAATGAACCGCAGCCGATATTCAAGAAAGAAACACACACTCCCAGCTATCAAAAGAGCGAACCGGCCGCATCGCCGCGCCCGGTATTCACCCCCTCGAAAAGCGTCACCCCCGCTCCGTCGAGCAGCGCCTCGTCGTCGAAGAAGAAAAAGAAAGATGACGACGATGATGAGGACAAGAAGAAAGAAGAGAAAAAGAAACCGTCAAAGAGTAATATCTTTATCCCGCGGAAGCGGTGATCACTTGTTGGCTTTGTAGAACTTATCCATGAACGCGACGAGTTTTTCGACCGACTCGACGCTCGTCGCGTTGTAGAGACTCGCCCGGATGCCGCCCAGATCGCGATACCCCTTGAGCCCGACCATCTCCTCGGCCTTCGCCTCCTTCACGAACTTGTCATCAAGCTCCGGCGTCGGCAGATTGAAGTTCACATTCATCCACGACCGGTGTTCCTTGACGGTGACGTAGCCTTTGTAGAACTCGGGATGAGCGTCGATAGCGCCGTAGATGAGTTCCGCCTTCTTGCGGTTCATCTCTTCCATCGCCTTGAGACCGCCCTTGGCAAGCACCCACTTCATGACCTTGCCGACGATGTAAATATTGAAGCACGGTGGTGTGTTGAAGAGCGACTGCTTCTTTATCTGGACATTGTAGTCGAGCGTCTTGGGGAGTTTCTTCTTGAAGGTCTTCTCGGCGAACGACTTCTTGATGACCACCGCGCAGACACCGGCGGGGCCGATGTTCTTCTGCGCCCCGGCGTAGATCATGTCGAATTTCGACGCATCGAAGGTGCGCGACAGGAAATCGCTCGACATGTCGGATATCAGCGGGATGCCCGGTTTCGGTTCGGGGAACTTCCAGAACTGGGTGCCGTAGATGGTGTTGTTGGTGGTGAAGTGGAGGTACTTCGCGTTGTCGGACATGTTCTCCTTCTTTATCTCGGGGAGACGGCAGTAGGGTTTCGCCTCGCCCTTCGAGGTCGCCACGACATGGGCGTTGCCCCAGTAGGCGCCCTCTTCATGGGCCCGCTCGGCCCACTGGCCGGTGACGATGTAGTCGGCGGTGTCGGTCTTTTCCATCGCGTTCATCGGAAGCATGATGAACTGGTGGGTCGCCCCGCCGCCCAGCCACAGGACGGTGTACTGTTCAGCTGAAAGCCCAAGGATCTTGAGCATATCGGCCTCGGCTTCGAAGATGACCTTCTCGAACTCTTTTGAACGGTGGCTGATCTCCATGACGCTCATGCCGGTGCCCATGAAATTGAGCATCTCAGCCTGCGCCTCTTTGAGGACCTCGGCCGGCAGGGCCGCAGGGCCCGCGTAGAAATTGTGAACCCGTTTCTCCATGATCGCCTCCTGAAAAGATGTTGTTATCGTTCGTTCATGTCCACACTTCGGTGCATATCAGTTGTAATGGGGAAAAAACGCTTTTGCAACATTTTTCATCCGCGCCGCTACCCCCCTAAATTTTATGGTTGATTTTACCATTAGAATTTTTATAATAAACCCGATGCGACAGTATCACTATATAAAAGAGATGTAATGCCTATGGAGGTCATAATGAAAAAGTTCTCTGTTATCGCGCTGTGCGTGGCGGTATTCATTGCCCTGTTCTTCATCAGTTGCGGCGATGATCCGGTCACTCCCGACAACGACGATACCGGTTCCGCCGACAATGAATCGGGCGGCGACAGCGATGAACCCGCCGGGGACAATGGACCCGATACGGGGGCAGGCGATGGCACCGTGGACGGCGACACCCCGGTCACCGAGGGGGCCGATTATCCCCCCGACACCGACAATATGACCGCATGGAACGAACAGGATGATGACGGCGACGGCATAAAGAACGGCACCGAAGGGACCGGCGACGCTGACGGCGACGGCACCCCCGACTATAACGACACCGATGCGGACGGAGACGGTCTGGACGACAGCGTGGAAGCGCCCAGCGGCATACCGGTCGACACCGACGCCGACACGACCCCCGATTTTCAGGATACCGACTCCGACAACGACGGCGTGCCCGACGGCGTGGAAGGGACCGGCGATGCGGACGGCGACGGCAATGCGAATTACCGCGATGTCGACGCTGACGGCGACGGCATGTACGACAGCATCGAATGCGACGCTCAGCCCTGTGTCGACACCGACGGCGACGGCGCCCCCAACTACCTCGACAACGATGCCGACGGCGACGGCGTACCCGATCTTTACGAAGGAAACAAGGATATGGACGGGGACGGCATCCCGAGCTATCTTGACGACGACGCCGACGGTGACGGCATACTCGACAACGCCGAATGTCCCGCGCAACCGTGCGTCGACACCGACGGCGACGATGCCCCCAACTTCAAGGACAAGGACTCCGACAACGACGGTCTGACCGATGAAAAAGAGACACAGATCGGGACCGACCCGACCAAGACCGACAGCGACGGCGACGGGGTTGACGATAATACCGAACTTGCCGCCGGATCTGATCCCGTGGTATCCGATCCCGGGTGGTGGGACGGCAAATACTATGTGATACTGCCCTACAAGCCGGGAGTTATCGTCCCACGGACCTTGGACTTCAACACCTCTTTGAAAAAGGTGGATGTCCTCTTTATCTTCGATGTTTCTGGCTCGATGCAGGATGAGATAGACAATCTTAAAATCGGCATACTGAATACCATCATTCCCGGACTTGCCACTCTCTGGCCTAATGACAATCAGGCGGTCGGATATGGACTCATGACCTTTGGGCGCGCCAAATCGTATGATAAAGTGACCCAACCGATAACCACTCTCCAGACCCAGATCAATAGCGCCATCAACGCGATGCCCAGTGCCAGCGGCGGCGACGAACCATTCACCGAAGCATTGTATCAGGCGGCGACCGGCGAGGGGCTCACGGGGACGAACTCCGGATATTTTCCGCCACCGAACTGCACCGCACCCGACAACCGCGGCGGCGCCTGCTTCAGAAAAGATGCTCTTCCCATATTCCTAATGGTCACCGATGAAGCCTTTACCGGATCAAGTTCCGATCCACTTATCCTTGCTCATGATCGAACCGCCGCGATAAACGCCATGAACGCCGCCGGCATGAAGGCGAAATTCATCGGCATCAACACCTATGGAGCCGGAGCAGATGGTCCCGCCTCCGATTACACCGCCATGTCTGAAGGAACACAGTCTTTCATGGCGGGAAGCAATCCGCATCAATATTTCAATTACATCATCGACTCAGACGGCACCGGATTGTCCAATCAAGTGGTTGACGCCGTCGCTTCACTGGCGGGCAATGTGAGCATGACCGTTACTACCAAAAAAGAGAAGTTTGAACTTCCCGAAAGTTATGACGACGCGGTCAACAGCGCCGATTTCATTTCAGCGGTGACACCGAAACTCACCTACGACGCGAACGGCACCCCTGTGATCACCTGTCCCGCCGCCGATCAGTGCGACGGCACCTCCTTCTACGGCGTCAAGCCGGGAACCGGCGTGACCTTCGATATAGCTTTCGAGAATCACATATACGAACCGACCGATTCCGAGTCGCGTCTTTTCAAAGCTACGATCACCGTGTTGGGCGAGGGATCGGCGCTGGATGCGCGTGACGTGTATGTGATCGTCCCCGGCATCATCGAAACCGGCGGTGAAGATTGACAGAGAATCGAGATACTGTGAGGTCGTTCATGAGAAAAAGCATCCTCCTCCTTCTGCTCGCATCGTTATTTGCCCTTTCGTGCGGCGAAGAGAAAAAGCCGACGAACGATGATGACAACATCGCGGGAGATACCGATACCGACGCCGCCCCGACCGACGGCGACGGGGACATCGATAAGGCGTTGCCCGAAAAGGACGCCGCCGCCGATACCGACGCCAGCGGCGATGATGAAACCTCCGATGACGACGAGATGCCCATCGACGGCGATACCGGTCCCGATATCGATCAGGTGTGGGCGAACGCCGATGACGACGGCGACGGCATACCCAACGGAAAAGAATGCGCTACCTATCCCTGCGAGGACGACGACGACGACGGCACCCCCAACAATCTCGACCTCGATGCCGACAATGACGGCATCCCCGACAGCGTCGAGGCGCCCAGCGGCATCCCGGTCGATACCGATAAGGACGGTTCCCCCGATTTCAAGGACACCGATTCGGACGGCGATACCATCCCCGACAGCGTTGAAGCAGGAGCGGATCCGACCGAACCGCTCGATTCCGACGGCAAGGCGCCGGCCGACTACCGCGATACCGACAGCGACGACGACGGCATCATGGACGACGACGAATGTCCCGCACAGCCCTGTCGGGACAACGATGGGGACACCACCCCCGATTTCATTGACACCGATGCGGACGACGACGGCATACCCGATCTTTACGAGAACCAGCTCGACCCCGAACTGAACGACTTCGACAAGGACGGCATGCCCAATCATCTTGACGATGACAGTGACGGCGACGGCATACTCGATGCAATCGAGAACGGTACGGGCACCACGCCGGCCGACACCGACGAGGACGGCAGATACGATTTCCTCGACGGCGACAGCGACGGCGACGGCCTTTCCGACGCGAAAGAACTTGAGGCCAGCAGCGATCCGACCAAGAAGGACACCGACGGCGACGGCACCGATGACAACACCGAAGTGGTCCTCGGCTATGACCCGACCAAAGCATCTTCCAACATCCCGGCCGGTTATTTCTACCTGTATCTTCCCTACAACGATCCGGCGAAGGTGCGCGATCTCAATTTCTCGACCGACATCCGCACCGCCGATATCCTGATCATGGTCGACCTTTCCAACTCAATGAGCGGCGAACACGCGAACCTCAAGACCTCCATCAACGATATCATCATCACGCAGGTATCGGCCGCCATATCCGATGCCCAGTTCGGGTTGGTCAAATTCGGCCCCATCGACATGGAACAGACCGACGCCACACAGAAAACGGCCAACATCTACCTCCCCGCCCAGACCATGACCGCTAATGCGACCGCCGTCCAGACGGCGGTGAACGCCATCGCGCCGACCAGCGGCACGTACGAATACATCACCGAAGCGCTCTACCAGACCATCACCGGCGATGGTTCCTATCAGCGCATCTGCAAAGACATCGTGGGTGGCTGTAATCCCGGCGGGTACCAGATCATCGTCGATATCGATCCGGCCTCCTGTGCCGCCGGTCACTTCGGCGGCGCCTGCTTCCGCCCCAACGCTCTTCCGATCATCATCATGATGACCGACGAGGAGTTCATGAAAGATGAGACCGACGACGGCAAGCCTAATGTCGATCTCGCCAGCACCTACGGCTCGGCGATCTGGCTCTCCCAGACGGGTACCGGGGACCCCATCGTCGATAACGCCCCCCGTTCCGTGGCGCAGGTCATCGCGGCGATGAACGCCATCAACGCCAAATTCATCGGTCTTGATTCGAGCGCCGGACAGGTGGCCATGGCCGATTTCGATGCGATCGCGCAGGGGACCACATCGGTCGACGGCGCCGGCGCCGACTTCAACCAGACGATAGACCCCACCGGGACCGGCATGTCGAACGATCTGGTTGACGCCATCATTCAGCTCACCCAGCACATCGAGATAGATGTCTCGACCCTCACCAAGCATATGGACAACACCTTCGGCGTCGCCGATACGACCCAGTTCATCACCGGCATCACGCCGGACAGTTTCCCCGATGTCGAACCGGGACAGACGGTCACCTTCACGGTCACCTTCCAGAACACCATCTACGACAACACCTCCTTCGAGGCGCATCTATTCATCGCCAAGATAGAGGTCTGGGGCGCCGGCACCGTACTGGACACGCGCGATTGCTATATCATCGTGCCGGGCAAAGATCCCAGCGACCCCTCGTAGCACCGAGACCATCCATACTCCGGAGGACGGCATGATCCGAACCGCGATCATCATCGTTTGTTTCTCTCAGATACTTCTTGCCGCCGGTACCGACGCCAACCGCAGACTTTTCGAGGCGGTCGGGGACCTAAAACTGGTCGAGGTGGCCGAAGCGCTCGACAGCGGCGCCGATGTCAATGCCGTCGACGAGGACGGCTGGCCCCTTTTCATCACCGCCGTCAACACCGGCAATATGGGCATCATCCGTCTGTTCCTCATGAAGCCGGAACTCAATCTCGGCATGCAGGGACCCGACGGCAAGACCGCCTTCATGCACGCCATCGTCATGAAGAACCAAACGCTCGCCGATGTGCTCCTGCAGAAGGGTTCCGACATTCACGCGACCGACATGAAGGGTAAAACGCCGCTCATGTATGCCGCCGAGGCGGGTAACGAGAAGATGGTAAAGATACTGCTCGACAAGGGGGCGAACCGCACCGCGAAGAGTCAAGAGGACAAGACGGCGCTCGACTACGCGATGGATTCGCGCCGCAAAGAGGCCATCGACCTCCTCTCAAAGTTCGACCGCTTGCCGGTCGAACTTATGGATGCGGTACAGCGCGGAGACGGGACGGCGGTCAAGTCGCTCATCGCCAAAGGTGCGCCCGTCGACCTGAAGATGTCGGACGGCAAACCGCTCATCGTCTATGCGGTCGAAAAGGGCTTCCTCGATGTGACCAAGGCGCTTCTCGACGCTAAAGTGGACCCGAACGGAAAATACTTCAAAGGGAGCACGCTCCTGATGTTCGCCTTCCATAAAGGTGAACTGGGGGCGGCCGAACTGATCCTGCGCAGCGGCGGCGACGGCGATTTCAACCTGAAATACAAAGAGGGCAGAACGGCGCTCATGATGGCGATATCCGATGAGCGGCCGATGCTCACCAATCTTCTGATGGGCAAGCCGTTCAAGGTGAATCAAACCGACTCCTACGGCAAGACGGTCCTGTTCTACGCCGTCGAGAAGAACAACGCCGACCTCGTCGACCGCCTGCTCGGACTCGGCGCCGATCCGACGGTGCGGCAATTCGAAGGGAAGACGGCGGCGCAGATCGCCAAGGAAAAGGGTTTCTCCAATATCGAGAAGATGCTCAAACAGGCCGAAGCGGCCAGCCGCTGATGCCCGACCCGCTCATCATCCTCACCGAAACAGATAACGAACTGGCGCTCTTCAAACCGGCGGGGCTGTCGAGCGAATTCAAAGGCGACCATGACGGCGTATCGGCAAAGGCGCTCGTCGCCAAACGGCATCCCGACGCGGAACCGAAACTCCCCCACCGGCTCGACCGCATCACGCGCGGCATCCTGCTCGTCTGTCTCTCGCAGAAGGCGATAGCGTTCCACAATGAACAGATAAAGGCGGCCCGCTGGGAGAAATATTATCTCGCCCGCGTCGCCGCTCCGGCGGGAGGAAGTCCGGCGGAATTCATCGGAGAACACACGGCATACCTAAAAGAGGTGAAGGGGCGTTCACGGCTCGTGCATGCCGGCGGGAAATCGTCACGGCTGGAGATACTCGGCGCGGCGCCGGTGCCGGACCGCAAAGAACGGTGGCATCTTCTCATCCGGCTCCTCACGGGGCGGTTCCACCAGATACGGGTGATGTGCGCCGGGATGGGGATGCCGCCGGCGGGCGATCCGCTCTACGACCCGGAGGGGCGCGATCCGGCCGAATTCTACCTCGAACATATCATCCTTAAATATACGCCGTTCGACACCAAACAGCCGACGACCCTCTACCTCCCCGACCTGCCGGAACGCGGCCCACTCGCCCCCGAACTCTCCGAACTCATTTCATTACTGGTGAAGCGAGAACCGCTGTTCAGCTAAGTCTATAGCGTTCCGTTCCCCGAGACCGCCCATTCGAGATACTCCGGCAGTTTGCCCGCGAGAAAATAGGGCAGATCGAGCAGACGATACGGCGTCCCTTTCGGCGTCGTTTGTTTCGACAGCCCCAGCGGACCGGCATGCATCCGCACCGCCAGATCATGCGGCGCGCCGTCGACGAATGCGTGGAGCGACCGCAGCGTCCCCGACTTCCCCGCCTTGACCTCGACCGGCACCGCCCGTTCACGGAACGACATGATCGCATCGATCTCGGCGTTCGACTGACGCACCTCGCGCACCCAGAACAGCGGTTTCCGTATCGCCAGCGTATCGAGAGCCATGATTTCCTGCGCCACCACATGTTCGGCAAGAATACCTTTATGAAAAGAATGGAGGTCGGCGTGGGCGAAGAACTGCGCCTGTAGTCCGGCGGCATAGTTGAGCAGGCCGGTGTCGACGAATTGAAGCCGGGGCTTCTTTTTAAGGTCAGGTGTGAGCGGCGGTTTCTGCGCCGTGGTAGGATACCGCAGATAGAGCAGCATCGCCCGCTCCAAAGTCCGCAGAGCATTGCCCGCCTCGCGTGACCGGTAGGGCGAATTACCGAACCGCTCGAAGGTGATGCGCCTGCCGGTCTCATAGGGAGCGCTTTCTATGACATGACGGATGACCTGTACCTCGGCGGCGTTCTTCGCATATTTGCTCACATCATCGACATAGGCGGTCAGCAGTCCCTGATAGACCGGTTTCAGCGCCGCGATATCGTTCGACTCCTTATATCGCGCGACGATCTCCGGCATGCCGCCGACCAGCACATACCGGTGGAAAAGCGCGAACAGCCGGTCGTAGGCCCACGGCGGCACGGGGATCTGCCGGTACACCGTCAGTGCTTCGGTCTGGCCGGTCGCTTCGAGGAATTCCTCAAAGGTAAGCGGGAACAGATACCGGTATTCGACGCGGCCGACCGGGAAACTGATCTTATGGGCATCCATCATGATCTCGAGGAGCGATCCGGCGCCGATCACGAAGAGTTCGGGCATCTGTTCATAGAAATAGCGCATCTGTTCGACGGCCCGCGGCGAATTCTGTATCTCGTCGATGAACAGCAGGGTGTGCCGCCCGCGTTGAAGATTCTTTTCAAGGAATATACGCTGGACAAGTTCGTCGAGCGGCAGATCGTTCTCGAACAAGGCGCGGTCGGCCGCGATCTCAAGGTTGAGCGCGATAAAGGTGTCGAACGAAGCGCCGAATGCCTTGACCGCCGTGGTCTTCCCCACCTGTCGCGCACCGCGCAGGACCAACGGTTTCCGATGGGGAGACGCTGACCACTTATCTAACTCTCTGTAAATATTCCTATTGAACGACATTCCGACCTCTGCATGTAACAATGTCAATCCAATTATTAGCAATTATTGTCTCAATGTCAAGGCAATTTTTACAATTTTTTGTAACAATGTCAGGGCATTTTAGAAAATATGCCCCTTATTTTGGTCTATGGTGTTCCAGCCATGCCGCCGCTGATGCGATGAAGCGCTCCTTCTCCGGCGTCGCCAGCCCCTGCGGATCGAATCGGTACCGTTCGTGGAGCACCACCAGATCGCTAAACTCATCGTCGACGAACGATGTCGCCGTCTCGCCGCGCCCGCGCCGCACCTCGTCGATGCGTGCCGCCCAGCGGCCGTAGGTTTCGTACCCGAGCCGTTCGATGCCGATAGTGGCGAGGAGCGCCGCCACCGCATGGAACGGTGAATCCTTCCCCGGCGTGTCGAACCGGAACGCATCGGCCGCACTTTCCGGCTGTGCGTTCTGCCGCTTCCGCCGCGCATAGATGCGGTAAAGCAGCCATCCCGACAGGAGAACGATACCGGCGAACAGGGCGTTATTCAGCCGCTGACTCTTCGCCTGCCGGAACCGCTCATACTGGACACGCAGGTAGCCAAGGAGGTCCTGTAGCGGTTCAAAGAAACCGGCATTCAGTGCCTCGCTCTCGCTCCAGCCGGGGGGCGTTGTATCAATATCGACCCACTTGCCGTCGATCCATGCCGTGGTCCAGGCGTGACCGTGCCGTTCGCGGACCACATAGGCATTTTCGAGCTCACTCCATTCGTCGACCATGTAGCCGGTCTTGTAGCGGGCCGGGATGCCGACGCGTCGGAACAAAAGCACCGTTGCGGCGGCAAAATATTCGCAGTGTCCCCGCCGGTGCTGCAGAAGGAAATTGGCGAGCGGCGTCGCCTCTTTGCCGTAGGGTTTGGCATCAAGGGCATAGGTGAAATTCATCAGGAAGAAACGCTCTACCGCCTCGGCAAAGGCCGCCGGGGTATGGGCCATCGGCAGTATCTCGGCTAGTGTCCGGTCGAGTCCCGACAGCTCATCGTTCGGAACCAACGTATCGCGCGGACCGGGCGGCGCGCTGAGATCGGTGCCCGCACGATAGCGGGCCGTATAGTCGAGTAGTTCGGGGCCCTCTTCCACCAGTACCGGACCGAGCGCCAACTCTTTGAGTCCCGCCGCGTTGAGACGGGCGATCGAGAAGGTGCCGGTGGGGAGCGGGATCACCCCCTTCTTTTTGGGCAGCCATGTCACCACCGACAGTTCGGAGAAGCCGTCGGAAGGCGTTTCATGCAGTTGCCAGATATCATTCTCTTCGATGATCACCTGTCGGGAGCGGCCGTCGCGATTGTACCAAGCGGTGAAGGAATAGGTGTCGAATACTCCGTCGGTCAGGTAGTACGGCGCACCGGGGCCATCGTCGGGAATGACCCGCATGATGATGCGTGAACTGAGTTTGAGGCGCGTGATGTCCCCGAGTGCGGTATCGGTCTTGAACGGATCGGCGTAGAACCGGGCGAACCAGAGCTGGTAATACTCCATGATCCGGTCCTGCGTGTAAAGATAGGCATTGTTGAGCGACACCGCCGTGACGAGCGACAAGATGAGTATCAGCGTCGTCACGGCGGCGAACAGGGCGATGGAGTAGCGCCGTCCGCGGTAGATCAGCACCACCCAGATCAGGAACAGCCCCACGCCGGCGAAGAACCACGGTTCGCGGTTGTTCCCCGCCGCCGCCGAGAAAAGCATCAGCGCGGCATAGACCCACGTGATGTTGAAGGGGCGGTGGGCGTGGACCCGGCCGCTTTTCTTCCCGCCGAGTCGCGTCCCGATGACGATGCGATCGCTGGTCGAATAAAGCTGGGTGAGCAGAAGCGGCAGGTGGATGATCGGTAGCCAGATAATGAACTGCCGCATGATCTGCCACGGCTCGTAGTTGAGATAGATGAGCAGGAGCGAGGCGAGCATCACGAACGAACTGATGTCGCTCACCCGGATGAAGTCGTCGCGGGTGAGGTCCCATTTCCGCCTCATCAGGTAGTTCCCCTCGACGGCGATGGCCGCCATGACGCCGAGTGTCGGCATATCGACGCCGAAGCCCCAGAAAAGGAACAGGGCGCCGAGGTAGAGCGGCGGTGTTTTGTAGACCGTCGGGTTCATAGCGTCGTCAACGCCTCCTGCACCTTGCCCACTTCAACGATGTGCACGTTGCCCACCGCGAGTTCGGTAAGGCGTCGACGCATCTTTTCCGGGTCGGCCGTGATAAGGAGTGTGAGGTGATCGACCGGGGCCGCATCGAGCCGCGCGAGTAGCTCTTTACGGCTCTCATCGATGTCGGTCAGTATCACCACCGTGCCGCACAGAAGTTCCAGCCGCTCGCCGACCAGCCGCGTGAGTTCGGCGAAGTTCCGGTCGCGGCATGGTTCCACCCCGGCGAGTATCTCGAGCATTCGGTCGGGGCTCCCGGTGCCGCGCCCCACCGAGAAGGAGAACGCCTCGGCGCCGACGAACATCAGTTCGATGATCTCGTCACCCCCGCCGCCGCCCACCAGATAGGAGGCGGCGATGGAGACCGCCTCTTCCAGCTCTTCGCTGAACGATTCCTTCCGGAAGGTATCAAGTATGAGACCGATGCGGGCGTAGTATTCGTCCTGAAATTCCTTGACCGCGAGCATCCCGGTGCGGGCGGTCGAGCGCCAGTGTATCTTTTTCAGCGGGTCGCCGGGACGGTATTCGCGGACCTGCATGAACTCTTCCGAATCGCCCGCCTTGCGGGCATCGGCGATGCCGCCCTGATGGTAGCGGCGGTGGCCGCAGAACTCAGGACGGTTCACGCGGTAGATGCGCGGCAGAGAGATGAGCGCGCCGGGACAGGGCAGTAGAACGCCGCGTTTCCAGATGCCGAAGAGGTCGGCCCGCTCCACGCGACACCCCTCCAGTCGAATGATCCCGCGTTTGGTCGGCGTGAGATACATATCGATGTCGCGCGTCTCGCCGGGGGCGAGCGGCGGGACGGCGGCCGACTCGAAGGTGGCGCCGAGCCGTTTGGCGATGAGCCATTCCCAGCGGTAGTAGAGCATGCGGCGGTCGAACCAATTCCGCTTTTCCTCCCCCTGTTCCGGGGTGTTCGCCCACTCGTCGTAGGTCGGCCGCGGGTCGCACGGCTCCTCCAGAAGAACGAGCCCCGCCTCGCGCCGTTTCCCCTCGTTCTTGAGCGCTATCCGGTAACGGACCGGCGTCCCGACGGTGCCGTAGCGCGGGAAAAGCCGCTCGGCGGTGATCCGCGGCTTAAAGGGCCATTCGATGAGCCGCGAGACCAGCAGCAGCGCCGTCAGCAGGGAAAGTATCTCGAACACCATCGACTTCTGGGTATTGAGTCCGAAGAAGAATGCGATAAAGAACATGACGACAAAAAAGGCGCCGGGCGGGGTCAGGCGATCGCGCAGAGAGCGGTTGAAGGCGTAGGTGCGATGGTACCAGCGGTGGAAGCGCTTTTTCATACCGGCACGGGGATACTGCGGATGATGCGGTCGACGACCGTTTCGGCCGAAACGCCCGCGAACCGGGCCTGCGGATCGAGCAGCAGCCGGTGAGAGAGCACCGGAAGCGCCATCTCCTGAATATAGTCGGGCGTCACGAACCCCTTACCGTCGAAGAGCGCCAGTGCCTGCGCCCCCCGCATCAGGGCGATCGAGGCGCGGGGACTGGCCCCGAGCGCCACCCCTTCGGCGGTGCGGGTCGCCGCGACCACATCGACGATGAAATGCTTCAGTTCCTCGCTGATGGCGACCTGCCGGACGGTATGCATCGCCGCGGTCACCTCGGCCGTCTCGACCACCGGCCGCACCTGCTTGAGCGGATGTTCCACCCCCTGATCCGACATCACCCGCACCTCGTCGTCGCGGCCGATGTAGCCGAGCGTGAGACGCACCATGAAGCGGTCCATCTGCGATTCGGGGAGCGGATAGGTGCCGCGCGATTCGACATTGTTCTGCGTCGCGATGACGAAGAACGGCTCCGGGAGCGGCCGCCGGATGCCGTCGGCGCTCACCTGCCCTTCGGCCATCGCCTCAAGCAGGGCCGACTGGGTGCGGGGACTGGCGCGGTTTATCTCGTCGGTCAGCAGGATGTTGGTGAATATCGGGCCGTCGCGGAACTCGAACCGGCCATCGTGCTGATTGTAGACCGACACGCCGAGGATGTCGGCAGGGAGCAGGTCGGGGGTGAACTGCACACGGCGGAACTGGGTATTGATGGAACGGGCGAGCGTCTTGGCGAGCGTCGTCTTGCCGGTGCCGGGATAATCCTCCAAGAGAACATGACCGCCGCTGAAGAAGGCGGCAAGCAGGCTCCGTATCGTCCTGTCCTGACCTTTGATGACCGTGCCGATGTTGTCGCCTATCTTCCGGTAGACCGTCCGTGCCGCCGTGGTGTCCATGGTGCCTCCAACAGTTGGGGTCAGGCAACTGGTGCGCCTGACCCCATTACTTTACCGTTTCAGCGGCCAAAAAGCAACAAGAGAAAGGGTTGCAAAAGCCGTTACATCTGGTATAGTTCGCCGGACGGGAGGGGTCAGGCAACTTGTGCGCCTGACCCCAAAGATAAAACAATATGAGGTTCCCATGGCGAAACTCTATGAGTATCAGGGCAAAGAGATCCTGAAGAAACATGAGATACCGATCCCCAAAGGGGCGGTCATTTCCACCGCCGACGAGGCGGTCGCGGCGGCCGAGAAGATCGGCTGGCCGGTCGTCGTGAAGATCCAGACCTGGAGCACCGGCCGCAAGGCGGCGGGCGGCGTCCGGTTCGCGGCAACTGCCGATGAGCTGCGCAAACACTGCGGCGACCTGCTCGGGATGAAGATCGGCAACTTCGCCGTCGAGAAACTGCTCATCGAGCAGAAACTCGCCATCGCGCGCGAATTCTTCGCCGGATTCATCATCAACGATACGGCGCAGAAACCGATGTTCCTCTTCTCGTCGCGCGGCGGCTCCGGCATTGAAGAGATAGCGAAGGAATATCCCGACGCGGTGGTCACCGCCGAGGTCGATATCTTCGAGGGGATGAAACCCTACCGGACGCTCGAACTGATAAAGAAGACCGGGCTCGACCCGAAAACGGCATCTGCGCTCGCCCCGATACTCGTTAAAATGTACGAGGCGATGCGCAAGAGCGACGCCCGTTCGTTCGAATGCAATCCGCTGGTGATGACGGCCGACGAAAAGGTCTACGCCGCCGACTGCCATGTGGTGGTCGACGACTACGCCGTCTTCCGTCATCCCGAGTTCGGCATCGAGATAGCGCGCGAATTCGACCGCCCGCCGACCGAACTGGAGCGGATCGCCTACATGGTCGAGAAGAACGACTACCGCGGCACCTTCTTCTTCTTCCAGATGGCCGAAGCGGCCGACACCAAAGAGGCGGTCATCGGGTTCCACGGCGCCGGCGGCGGCGGCTCGATGATGTCGATGAACGCCGTCTCGGAGAACGGCTGCAAGATAGCGAACTTCTGCGACACCTCCGGCAACCCGCCCGCGTCGAAGGTCTACCGCGCCGCGAAGGTGATCCTGTCTCAGCCCGGCATCAAGGGCTACTTCTCGTCGGGGAGCGGCGTCGCCTCACAGGAACAGTTCCATTCGGCGCGCGGATTTGTGAAGGCATTCCTTGAGGAGGGGCTCGATGTCCCCGCCTCCATACGGCTCGGCGGCAATTCGGAGGAGATCGCGATGCAGATCATCGCCGACTTCCTCGGCGGTCTGCCGGTGCAGGTCAAAGGGTTCGGCAAGAACGATTCGCCCGATTCGGTCATGAAGCACCTGCTCGAAGGAATGAAGAAGAACGGCAACAAAGGCCACACCGTGAAACCGTTCGTCCTGCCCGATACCAAGAAGTGTGACTACTCGTTCCAGACGATGACCGGCAGCATCCACGTCGAACGGGCCGCCTGCGCCGCCTGCACGACGAAAGCCTGCATCGGCAGTTGTTCGCCCAAGATACTGAAGGAGGAGAACGGCGCCCCGGCGCTCGCCATCGACCCGAAAGAGGCGAAAAAGGGTAAGTGCATCGAATGCCTCGCCTGCGAACTCGCCTGCATGGCGAAGGGGATGAAGGCGCTCAAGATCGTCCTGCCCATCGAGGGACTTGCGAGTTACCGTGAAAAACTGACGAAGGGGAAGTAAGCCATGGCGATCATCATAACCAAACAGAACCGCGTCATCATTCAGGGGATCACCGGCCGTGAAGGGCAGGCGCGCGCCCAGCTCATGATGGAGTACGGCACGCAGGTTATTGCGGGGGTCACCCCCGGCCGCGCCGGAGAGGAGGTTCACGGACTCATGGTCTACGACACCGTGTCGGAACTGGTCGCCGCGAAAGGGCCGGTCGACACCTCGGTCATCTTCGTCCCGGCGCATCTCGTCAAGGACGCGGCGATAGAGGCGCTCGAGAACGGCGTCAAACTCATCGTCATCGTCCCCGACCGCGTCCCGGTGCACGATGTCCTCGAGATATCGGCCCACGCGAAGAAACATAACGCGAACTTCGTCGGCCCCAACACCCTCGGCGTCCTTTCGGTCGACGAAGGGATCCTCGGTATGATCGGCGGCAAGGCCTCATCGGCCAAGTCGTGGTTCAAGCGCGGTAATGTCGGGGTCACTTCGCGCTCCGGCGGCATCACGAGCTCGATATCCTACTACCTCTCGCAGGCGGGGATCGGACTCTCGACCATCTGCCATGTCGGCGGCGACGCCGTCATCGGGATGCCGCACAACAAGGTGGTCGAACTGTTCCAGAACGACCCGCAGACCGACCTCATCGTCATGTTCGGCGAGATCGGCACTTCGCAGGAAGAGACGGTCGCCGAGATGATGAAGGCGGGGAAGATCACCAAACCGGTGGTCGCCTACATCGGCGGCAAAGGGGCCAAGAAAGGGACCCGTTTCAGCCACGCCGGGGCGATAGTCGAAGGGAACAAAGGTTCATGGGAAGGGAAGGTCACGGCGCTGCGCGAGGCGGGCGCTCATGTGGTCGAGAATTTCCAAGAGATACCGGCGAAGGTCAAAGAAGTATTGGCTCAGAAAAAGTAGTTATTTCGCAGGCGCGGTCGTCGCAGCCGGGGTTGCCGGAGCCGGAGCCGGAGCCGTCGCGCCGCGCACACAGCGAACATCGGCTTTTTGCGTACGGTCGTACTCGTAGACATTGCCGTAATTGAACCCTACATCCCACGCCTTTTCGCTTTTTTTGCCGGGACGCAACGACGATGACCAGAAATATTTGCCGCCCCCCTGCCAGACATCCTTCTGCCAGTAGAAGCCATCCTCCCCCGGCCCTTTGAGAGCCTGACAGGCGCAGGCGGGACTCCAGCATTTGCTCGCCGTGCAGGCGTCGTCGACCTTGCAGGCGGGGGTGCCGCTCTGACAGCCGACAATAAGGGTCCGCAGTTCGGTGACGGTCGGCAGACGCCAGTCATCGGCGCCAGCCAGCGTCAGGGTACCGCAGTAGTCCTCGGCCTCCTTGTGGGTCATGCTCTTATCGGTCCGTTTCCGCTGCCAGACGAGATTGGTCGCGGTGTCGGTGACCGTCTCTTCCTTTATATCGTATTTCTTCGGGTCGGGAGGCGCCGGGGTCGGGGGGGTCTCTTCTTTTTTCGGCTCTTCCTTCTTCGGCTCCTCTTTTTTCGCCGCTTCCGCCGGCTTGGCCGGAGCGGCCGGAGCGGCGGCGGGGGCCGGCTCCGCCTTCTTGGTCTCGGCCACCGGTTCAGCCTTCTTCGGCGCAACCGGTTCAGCCTTCTTCACTTCGGCCGTCGGCGCCTTCTTCGGTTCGGCGGCGGGTGCTTTGGGGGCATCGGCCGCGATCATCGTGACGGCAAAGATCAGAACCGGGACAACGATCAACATTCCACGCATGATTTCCTCCCTGATGGATCCACACCTCTCAACGGACCGTGTTGTACCTCTTTTTTTTGCAAAGGTCAAATGAACGGCGGCTAAGGTATCAGGACATCCTTGATGATCGCCATGTGCTGCATGTTGGAAGCGCCCGAGTCGCCGGTCAACGCCGGCGGGAAATAGTTGTCGAGGTCGCTCTGCGTGAAATCACGGCTGTCGAAGACCAGTCCGCTCGGGTAAGAAAGGGGCTCCCCGCTGCCGGTCGACTCGATCACGACCGCCGTCTGGTAGGCGTGGAGCGGCAGATCGAACAGGATGAAATCGTACTGACTCGAACGGCTCGCGTTGGTCCCGATGGCATCATCCTCCCCCACCGGATCGGGATCGGCGGTATAAAAGACCGCCTGCCCGTTGTACTTGCCGAAGCCGCTGTCGGATACCGAGGTCGGCCCGTTGAAATCGCCGCCGACGACATAGTAACAGCAGTTCGGGTTGGCCGCGCGGTATTCGGTCACCTTCTGCGCAACGACCTGCGCCGCAGTCACCTGATCGCTCGAAGGACTCGTGTGCAGATGGACGCTGATGACGAACAGGTCCTTCGACCCGGGGATATCGATGCGTGCCCACGCAAGGCCGCGGTCCGATATGTTCGGGTCATCCCATTCACCCGTTACCGTGATCGGCCAGCGGCTCACCACGCCGTCGGGTATCGACCCGGTGCCGACCGAATAGTCGCAATCTACGCCGCAGACATCGTCGGACATCTCCCGATAGTCGGAAGCAGAGTTACTGCCATAGTTGAACTCCTGCACCATGAAAATGTCGCCCTTGGTCCCGGCCATCAGACGGATGCCGTGTCCCGGATCGTACGATTGATAATTACCGCTGGTCAGGTTCGCCGCGACGAAGCGGATGCGGAGCGACCCGGCCGGCTCGTCGATATCGGCATCGGGAAACGGCGTGTCGAGGTCGGCGACGCTGTCGACATCGGGCACCACGGTGTCATCAACCACGATCAGATCATCGACCATGTCGTCCTTTATGTCCTCTATGTCCTTTTCGTCCTTTTCAGCCATCGCGTCGTCAGACCCCCCGGCCATGTCATCATCAACCACCGGTTCGTCGATCGCCGTATCGTCGGTCACGGTATCGTCGGACTGATCGGACTGATCGGACTGATCCGACTGATCTGACTGATCCATGTCCATCTCAACCACATCGTCCTTTTCGTCCTCTATATCCTTTTCGTCCTTTTCAACCACCGTGCCGTCAGGCCCCCCGGCCATATCCCCATCGACCACCTCCTTGTCGGCCGGAACGGTCGCATTGGGAAAACAACCGACGATGAAGAGTGTCGCCGCGATCAATAGACGTATTCTCAGACGTAGCATCGGGTATCCTCCTGCGTCATCTGTTCTTCCCAACAGCCCGACAGCGCCCCTTTCGACGACATCAGCTTGAAGCGCTGCGCCAACTCCTCCGGCACCTTTCCGGGCGGCTCATCCTCCCAAGGCGTACCGGGAAGCGGCATGAAGATGTGTCCCCGGATGTGCGCCCCTTCGGCAAGAAGACGCTCCATGAGCGCTACCGTCTCGGCGAGATATTCCGGCGTTTCTCCCGGCAGTCCGAAGATGAGATCGACGATGGGATTGAGCCCCGCCGCCTTGGTATTCTCGACGGCGCGGTAAATATCGGCGACGGTGTGACCGCGGTGCATCTGTTCGAGCATCCGGTCGCTCCCCGACTGGCCACCGACCACGATGATGGGGTTGTCACAGTACTTTTTGATGACCGCCATGCTCTCGCGGGTGGCGAATTCGGGCCGTATCTCTGCCGGGAAGGTGCCGAAAATGACCTTGCGGTGCGGCCCGACGATGCGGCGGATGTCGGCGAGCAGTGCATGGAGCGGCTCGGGGGTTGTGTTGGTCGGATTGTACCAGCCGAGCGCATTGGGCGAAAGGAACCGGTAATATTTGAAATCGATCGCCGCCAGTTCCTCGACCGCCGCCAATATCGCCTCGCGGCTCCGCCACCGTTCCTTGACGCCGTGGAAGAAGGAGGTCTGACAGTAGCGGCAGAAACTGGCGCAGCCGCGCGTTATCTCGATGGGTCCGTGCAGTTTGAACCGCTGGGCCATCATGGGATAGCGTTCGATATCGACCGGCGAAGCCGGTGTGCCGGTAAGCTCGCCCGCCACGAGCCGGTAGAGTCCCGCGACATCGTCGAGCGACCGCCCCGCCTCCGTCCGAAGCCATATCTCGCGGATCGTCTCCTCTCCCTCGCCCACCGCCGCAAGATCAAAGCCCCGTTCCAACACCTCGCGCGGCCGGGCCGATGGATGCGGCCCGCCGATAATGAAGCGGGCGGGCGGGAAACGGCGGCGAAGCCATTCCATCTCACGGGCGCTTTTCTCAAAATGGCAACTCATGCAGGAAAAAAGAAAGATCGGCGCGGTGTCGGACGAAAGGTCATCCAGTTCGTGCAGATCGCGGATCACCCGCACCGCGCCGCGCTGAACGCCGATGGCTTCCAGCGAAGCGACGAGCGCACGGACGGCGGTCCGGTTGCCGCCGGTCAGGCGGAATATGAGTCGGGGAACGGTGGTCATGTCTCCTCCATACCCCCGTACTATGCCGTACGGTCGGCGCGAAGTCCACTTTTCGGCCGCCGACTTGCTTTTAGATGCCGGATATCGTACACTTCACCGGCTTTTCTTTGCGGAGGGAACCGTGACATCGTACGGGCAATACACCAAGTGGGGCGCGCTGGCGCTCTTCGTCATCATCACCATCATGGCGCAGAAATGGGGCATCGGCGGCGCGCTCGCCTCGTTCCTCGCCCTCGCCCTCTTCGCGACACTCTACGCTATGGATGAGACCGCCGGTATCCGGGCGGCCGAGCTCCAGAAGCAGAAAGAGGAGGAGGAGAAGAAAAAGGCGGCCGAAGAGGAACAGAAGAAAGAGCAACAGAAAAAAGGGGGCGGCGCACTCAGCGACCGATCAGGTTCGGTCGAACTGAAGGCATCGATGATATTCGACCGCGCGGCCGACGAGAAGAAGCTCTTTCAGGCGGCGCACGACGGTGATCTGGCAGAGGTCACCCGCTTGGTCGAGAGCGGCACGATGCTCGACGCCGAGAACGCCAACGGTATCTCCCCGCTCATGTTCGCGGTGAAATTCGGACACGCCAAAGTTGCCGCCTACCTCATCGAACAGGGGGCCGATGTCAACAAAAAATCGAAGACCGGCGTCACCGCCATGAAGATAGCGCGCGAAGCGAAGAATCAAGAGCTCATGGATCTGCTTTCCGCAGGTGGGGCTTTGGATTAGTCTTTTTTCTTTCCGGATAATATCTGGGCGACCGGTATATCGGCCGGGGCGAGATCATACGAGAGCAGTTTTGCAGGCAGCACCCATTCGATGGCGTCATGTTCGGTCAGAACGAAGTCGCCCCGTATCCGCGTGATGCGGAAAACCAGCAGCCGTATCGCCTTCTCGCCGTAGTCGTGGCAGTTCTCGGCAATGAGCGGCCCCACCGTCGCCCGGATGCCGAACTCTTCGAACAGTTCGCGGGCAAGGCACTCCTCGGGCGTCTCTCCCGCCTCCAGTTTGCCGCCGGGGAATTCCCATTTACCGTTGATATGACCGTGATCGCAACGGCGCGCCAACAGTATCTTCCCGCGCCGCATCATGACCGCGGCGGTGACGAGTATGACCGGTTTTGCCATCTATTCCTCCGTTCGGGCAGTATGGCACCGCGACGCACCTTTTGCAATTTTTATCTCTCCTTTACAAATCGCCCCCGCTCCGGTATAAGTGTGGTGCAGAGTGAGGAGTCCCATGGATACGCCGCAGGAAAAAAAGAGCCGTCCCAACCTTGAAGGGAAGGCATTCCTCAACCTCCACAAACGGGTCGAGACGGCGATCATGGACTATGACATGATCCACCCCGGCGACCATGTCATGGTGGGGCTGTCGGGCGGGAAGGATTCATCGCTGTTGCTCGCGCTGCTCGCCCGCAAGAAGATAGAGACCACCAACGACTTCAAGCTCTCGGCCATCTTTGTCCGGATGGGCTTCAAGGGGGACGACGAGAAGCTCGCCTACCTTAAAGACTACGCCGCATCGCTCGGCGTCCCGTTCCACACCGTCGACGAACCGATACTGGAGACCTTCAAACGGGAGAAGAAGAAACCCTGCTATCTCTGTTCGCGCAACCGACGCATCGCGATATTCAAGCACGCTAAGACCATCGGTGCCAATGTCATCGCCTTCGGTCACCACCGCGACGACTTCATGCAGACGCTCTTCCTCAACATCCTCTATGGCTCCTGCATCGAAACGATGAAGCCCAACAACTCCTTCTTCGGCGGCGAATTCCGCGTGATCCGGCCGATGCTCTACATCGACGAGACGCTCATTGCGGCCGAGGCGAAACGGCGCAAACTGGAGACCTTCCCCTCGGGCTGTCCGTTCCAGTGCATATCGGAGCGGAGTTATGTCAAACAGCTCATCGCCGATGCGCACAAGCGGCACCGGCGCGTCCGGCAAAGCATATTCCGTTCGCTGTTCACCGTGCGGCCCGAGTACCTGCTCAAACCGCCCAGCCGCAAAAGCATGTTGTAGGAGGTCGTCATGAAGGTCCTCGTATCGGTCGGCACCCGGCCCGAATTCATCAAGATCGTGCCGGTCATCCGTGAACTGAAGAAGCGCGGCATCGACACCCATTTCCTCTATACCGGTCAGCACCGCGACCTCTGCCGGCCGCTCTTCGATTTCTTCGCCGTCCACCCCGATACCGACCTCGACATCATGAAGGACAACCAGTCGATCGCCCATATCACCAGCTCGATACTCACGCGGCTCGACGCGGCGCTCGACACCGTCAAGCCCAATCTGGTCATCGTCCACGGCGACACCTCCACCACCTTCGCCTCGTCGCTCGCCGCTTTCTATAAAAAGATACCGGTCGGCCATGTCGAGGCGGGACTGCGCAGTCATGATCGCTACTCGCCGTTCCCCGAGGAGATGAACCGGTCGCTCACCGCCCGCATCGCCGCCTACCATTTCGCGCCGACGACCCACAACCGCGACAACCTTCTACGCGAAGGGATCGACCCGGCGGCCATCTTCGTCACCGGCAACACCGTCATCGACACGGTGAAGCTCGTCGCGGCGAAGATCAAGACGCAGAAGAAGAAACAGGTGCTCATCACCGCCCACCGGCGCGAGAATTTCGGCGAGCCGATGCGCCAGATATGCGGCGCGATAGCGGAACTGGCACGCACCTTCCCCGACCGTGAATTCGTCTACCCGGTCCACCCCAACCCGAATGTCCGCTCGACCGTCAACGCGCTTCTGACCGGCATCAATAATGTCCGCCTCATCGAACCGCTCGACTATATCGCCTTCATCACCGAGATGACCTCGTCCGAACTGGTTCTCACCGATTCGGGCGGCATTCAGGAGGAGGCGCCCGCCTTCGGTATTCCGGTTATCGTCATGCGGCGCGAGACCGAACGGAGCGAAGGGGTCGACGCGGGAACGCTCATACTCGCCGGGACCGAACAGGCAGACATCGTCGCGGCGGCAAAACGGCTCTTCACCGATCCCGCCTACTACGCCTCGTTCGCCAAGGCGACCAACCCCTACGGTGACGGTCACGCCGCCGAACGGATAGTGGACAAACTTTCTATTCAGACCTTTTAGTCTAATTTCTTTTGACTTTCGCGCGCCCATAATTATATAATCGGACCCGCTATGGAGGTTTCGACTCTATGAAGATAGAGAAACTCATCGACCTGCGGCTCAACATGGAGCGGGTCATCGCCAACTATGTCGCCCGTATGAGCGAAGAATATCTGGAGGACGAGAAGGGGCTCAACGTCATCTCGCCAGCCACCGACACCTACCTCGACGGCGAACGGCAGATCATCTTCATCGAGACCCCCGCGCTCGACGAGGAGAGCATCGACCTCTCGCGCCGCGACGGAATGCTCGTCTTCCGCGGCGTCAAGAAGGCGCCCAGCCGTCACAACCGCAAATACCTCCACATGGAACGGAACACCGGCGACTATCTCAAACTGGTGCCGCTCGAAAAGGGCGAAGAGAACATCGCCGACATTGAACATTCCTACAAGTACGGCGTGGTGAAGATAACCGTGACTTACCGCGAGGCCGCATGAGATACCTGCTCCTCCCGCTTCTGCTCCTCTCCCTGACCGTGACCGCCGCCGAAGAGAAAAAACCGACCGCCGACGCGAAGCCGACCGAGGCGAAGGTGACCTTCGAGAAGAAAGCCGACGGCGTTCTCTATACCATTGCGATAGATCCTCCCTTCAAGATGAACAGGCAGGCCCCCTTCAAGTTCGAACTGCGCAAGAGCGAACAGGAACTTATCAAGAAGGTGGAACTGGCCGAGTTCAAAAAGGACGAAAAGAACGAGACCTACCAATACACATCGACCACGGGCGAGAAACGGTTCCACTACTGGTTCATCGCCTGCAAATACAAGGGCGACGAAGTGGTCGCCTGCAAAACCTTCACGGCCAAACAGGATATTCCGTAAGTCGTGTGACCGTGAGTGATTGACCCGAATCGATATGAGGTGAGACCTATGGGACTTCTGAAAGCCATCTCCGACGCCATCAAGGAAAAAGCAAAGGAAGAGATCGTACAGTACCTGAAGAAGATAGCCGAAGAGAACGCCGCCAAGCCGACCGCGCCGAAACCGCAGGAACAGCGCCACGACAAGCCGCAGGAGCGGCGCGACGAACGGAAGCCCTACCCGCCGCAGGGAGGCGACCGCAACGACAAGTACGACAACCGGTTCGACAAATATGCCGACAAGTACAACGACAAATTCAACGGCAACAAATACGACAACGGCAATAAGTACGACAATCGCAACGACCGCAACGACAAGTACGATAGCCGCAGCGACCGGTACGACAAGAACGACAAATACGATGGCGGCAATAAGTACGATAACCGCAACGACCGGCCGGTCTACCCGGAGCAGAAACAGTTCCCCAAACCGGAACCGCGGCAGGAACACCGCCCCGAACCCAAGCCGGAGTTCAAACAGGAACAGCGGCCGCCGCTCCCGCCCAAACCCGAGGTGAAGCCGCTCCCCGCCCCGACCCCCGCCCCGGTCGCGGCGCCGGTCCCCGCGCCGCAACCGCGCCCCGAAGTGAAGCCGCTCCCAAAGAAGGAAGAGATCATCCTGCCGCTCAACGAGGAGCCGATAGAAAAGGTCCAGATGGTGGTGCGCGGCGACGATATCGTCCTTCCCTACGACCTCGCCCGGCTCATCCAGCCGCTTCCGGTCAGCGAATACTCGCTCTACGTCAAGATGTACCTTTACTCCTACGGTATCCGCAAGAATTACGGCTATGTCGGCGCGGGGCTCAAGAAGAGTATCGGGCTCGACGAGATCGACGCCGTCGAATTCGGCCGCCTGCTCGACCGGCTCGCCAAGCGCGGTCTGGCGCTCGTCGAAAAGATATCGGAACACCAGTCGACCTATATCCTCTATCTTCCCTTCGACGATAAGACCATGAAGCGGGTGGAAGAGAAAAAGTCCGACCCCGAGCCGGTCCCCGCACCGAAGCAGGATCCGAAGCCCGTCGCCGCGAAAAACGAGCAAAAACCGGCGCCCCGCGGCAAGGAAAAAGAAAAGGCAAAGGAACCGGAAAAAGGAAAAGATAAGGGAAAACCCAAAGAACCCGAAAAAGGAAAAGGAAAGGCGAAGGAGCCCGAACGGCCGGCCCCGAAAGGGCGCGGCGGCAAGGGTCGCCCCGCCCCCGAACCGAAGCCCGATCCCGAACCGGCCGACGAGCCGATGGTTCCGGGTCGCATGACCATCGAGATGGATGACGATGCGCTCATGAAGTCGTATCGCACCTTCGTGTCGATGGAGATCGACAAGGCGAAGATGCGGGTCGGCCGTTCCAATTTCGACAAGATCTACATGGAGGCGGTCAAGTACATCGATAAGAAGTACGGCTTCAAGGTGCTCTCGGACCAAGACCGGTTCCGCGAATACCTGACCCAGTACTATATATCGGCGTTCGACATCCCGCAGTTCGACGACTGGAAGAAGTCGAAGGGGTGACTGGACAATGGATATCCGCATTTTCATGAAAGCGATCAACGATATCGACGTGAAACTCATGCTCTGCAAAAGCAATTTCCAGTGGAAACTGTTGGCCGAAAAGTATGAGGAATCATCCCGGAAGATCGAGGAATTCTACGGCGAGAAAGTCCCCACGGAACTGCAGGACGCGCTGGGGCGGGTGCGTCTGCAACTCGTCGAGAAAAAAGGACAACTGCCGCCGGAAGACCTGCTGGTCTAGCATCGGGAGAACACCATGATCCAGAAACTGCTCAACATCTCGGAACGGGTCAACATCGCGATCCATGCGCTCGCCTACATCGGCGCCGCCGGGAAAAATGCATCGGTCAAGAAGATGGCCGAGGACTTGCAGGTATCGGAGACCTACCTCGCCAAGGTGCTCCAGCCGCTCGTGAAGGAAGGATTCATCGACTCCAAGCGCGGTGCGAAGGGGGGCTTCACACTGGCCCGGAAGGCCGAAGAGATCACCGCCTACGATCTCATCACCGTCATCGAAGGACCGCTCCCGGTCAACGCGTGCCTGTTCGCCCACCCGATCTGCAACGACAAAGAATGCCGCTTCCGCGCGCTGACCGCCGATGTCCGCACGATGATGGAGCAGTCGCTGCGCAAGATCAGGATCTCAGATATCATGAAAAATTTCAAACACAAAGACGATAACTAGCAACAAAAGTATTTACTTTTTCTGTTTTTTCCCTACAATGGGCTCCGTTTTTTGGTTCCTTTCTTTATTAACCGTATCGTATCAGGGGGAAAACTCACATGGTGAAGAAGATCGATTTTCTTGCCGATCTGGCGAAACTCGGAGGGGATCGCTATTACCGCGAGGTCTCCATCGACGGCGGTTTCTGGCAGGTTCTGTCGGACACCGGGCTCATCGCCTTCTCGAATATCGTCGGCTACGACGAGACGGTGTTCGCGTTCAACTTCGGCAAACAGGAAGTGACGGCGCGCATCACGGTCGACAAGGATCTCTCACCGGCCGGGATGAAATTCAAGGATATCAGCGGCACTCCTCAGAAAAGCTATACCGTCGAAGAGGTGGACGGCCGCAACTTCGTGACCGTCACCCTCAAGCCCGGCTACGGCGCAGTACTCGTCAAGAAGGGCTGAACCACACGCTTCCGCCGTCCGTAAAATTCTTGCTTTAGCCTATAAACCTTATACTATCGTGCCGTAGTTTGTTCGATCACAAACCGATAGGAAAGGAGAACGATCATGGGATGCTGTTGCGACAAGAATTGCAAAGAATCGAAAAAGCTCACCTCAAAAGAACTCATCGAGATGGAGCATCATTACGGGGCGCATAACTATCACCCGCTCGAAGTGGTCATCAGCCGCGCTGAAGGCGTGTGGGTATGGGACCCCGAGGGAAAGAAGTACCTCGACTGCCTGTCGGCCTATTCGGCGGTCAATCAGGGACACCGCCACCCGGTCATCATCAAGGCGCTCAAGGATCAGGCCGATGTGCTGACCCTCACCAGCCGCGCCTTTTTCAACGACCAGTGGCCCGTGTTCGCCAAGCGGCTCTGCGAGTACACCGGCAAGGATATGGTCCTGCCGATGAACACCGGCGCCGAAGCGGTCGAAACGGCCATCAAGCTCGCCCGCCGCTGGGGCTACGAGATCAAGAAGGTGGAGAAGGACAAGGCTGAGATCATCGTCATGCGCGAGAACTTCCACGGCCGCACCACCACCATCGTCGGCTTCTCGACCGACCCCGACGCCTACAACAACTACGGCCCCTTCACCCCCGGCTTTGTCCATGTCGACTATAACGACACCGCGGCGGTCGAAAAGGCGATCACCAAGAACACCGTCGCCGTACTGGTGGAACCCATTCAGGGCGAAGCGGGCGTCTTCGTCCCGAACGACGGCTATCTGAAAAAACTGCGCGAGATCTGCACGAAGAACAATGTGCTCCTCGTCGCCGACGAAGTACAGACCGGCTTCGGCCGCACCGGCAAGAAATTCTGCTTCATGCACGATGATATCGAACCCGACATCATCATCATGGGCAAGGCGCTGGGCGGCGGCGTGTTCCCCGTTTCGGCGGTCGCGGCCAACAAGGGGATCATGGGCGTTTTCACCCCCGGTTCGCATGGCTCGACCTTCGGCGGCAACCCGCTCGGTTGCGCCGTGGCGCTCGCGGCCCTCAAGGTGCTCGACGACGAAAAGCTGGCCGACCGTTCGGCCGAGATGGGCGCCTACTTCATGGCGAAACTGAATGAACTCAAGGCGAAGTCGAAGAAGATAAAACAGGTCCGCGGCAAAGGGCTCCTGATCGGCGTGGTGATGGATAAGGATATCCTCAGCGCCGCCGGCGAAAAGGCGCGCAAGTACACCACCGCCCTCAAGGAGCGCGGCGTACTGGCGAAAGAGACCCACGACTGGATCATCCGCTTCGCGCCGCCGCTGGTGATCACCAAGGCCGACATCGATTGGGCGATGGGCATCATATCCGAGGTCCTCGGCTAAGACCTCTTTTCCGGAGGTTCTCATGTCTTTGCGTCATATCTTCAGCGTACTTTTCTGTGCGCTGATGTTCTTTATCCTTTCCTGCTCGAACGGTGACACCGGCACCCCCGACGACGCGCTCTCCGGCGGCGACGACGACAGCGAAAAGGACATAAAGGACGATGATGAGGTGGCCGATGATGATCTGTCGGATCAGTCGGATTTGACAGACCTGTCGGATGACTTCATCGACATCGGCGACGACATCATCACCGACGCCGACATCCCCTGCACCGCCACCTTTTCCGGGATATACGACATCACGGGCGAGGATGCCGTCGGCGCCTATACCGGCATCGGCGAGATCCGCGAAAGCGGTCTGGGCAGCGCCTCCATCATCCGCACCGTCCGCTACAATGATCATCGCTGGAACGGATACCGCACCGCACAGGTGATGGAAGGCATTATCAGCAGTGATTATCGCGGGCGTTCGGCTTATTTCAGACTTGAAGCGGGCGGTTTTGTCAAGACGGTGAACGGTCTTGATCGTCCGATCCCCGAATTCTCCTTCAGCGGCGTCGGGGGCGATCTGTTCAATACCACCACTTGCGGCGGCTACCATCTGGCCGCCACCCCCGCCGCTCCCGCGACCGAGGGAGGGTTCAATGAGACATGGGTATGGCATGAAGCCTCCAGCACCGATCCGATCTGGAAGAACGAACGGATAGAGACCCCCGCCAATGATGAGCCCTCGACCGCCGAAAAGGCGACGATAAATCAGACCTACGCATCGTTCCACGAACTCCCGACGGTCCAGCCCTACACCAACCGCGCAGAGTTCAAGAAGATGGTCCACTTTATGGTGACCGACCCGACCGACCGCACCTTCCTGCGCGACAACCCCGACACGGTGCGGGTCATCCAGCGGCCGGTCAACGACTGGACGCTCGCCGAGGCCGAGATGCGCCGCAGCGCCTTCGGCTATACGCTGGCCGAAAAGGCCGACTTCTTCTCCGACTTCGTGCAGGAGAAGATGATAAACGAACTGGGAATGATGTCGCACTGGAACGAGACCACCCAGCGCTACGATCAGGACGGCGACAGTATGCTCTGGACCGGCGTCCATATCGCGACGATGGCGTGGAAATACCTCATCGACGGCACGCAGGAATCGCTCGACCGGATGATCAAGTCGCTCGAAGGGACGCTGATGTGCGTCGAGATAGTCGAAGACACGAGCACCTTCGCCCGCACCGTCCGGATGCATGTCGACGACGGCGATCCCGAATTCCACGAAGGGACCGGCCCCTTCGCCGGGATCGACTGGAAGGAGGGCGGCAACAACGACATGTTCAAAGGTTTCCTCATCGGTTACTACTGGGCGTGGTATGTCCTCAAGGACAGCGCCGATCCGCGCGCCGCGGGGCTCATCGACCGGATGAAGAACAACCTCAAACGGCTTCACGACAACTGCGAGATCGCGAAGGACCTGCGGATGAACCAGCTCGCGACGTCGCTGCTCCTCTACGCGATGTACAAGGGGACGCTCTCCGAAACGATCTATAAGAACGAGAGCGCGACCATCTGGAGTTATGTCGAGGAATATATCAATCAGGGCGGCCTGCCGACCAACGAATACGGCATCAGCGACTGGTCGGGCAACCATCTGGGCGTCTGGGAGTTCTTCGTCCTGCGCGAGCTCTACGAGGCGGTCGGCGACGGCACCCGCGTGGGCGATATGCAGGCGGCGCTCTACGAAAAGGGCGACGCGATGCGGCCGGCGCGACAGGGACTGTTCCAACTCATCGTCGGGGCGCGCGGCCTCCCGCAGATGGACAGCGATATCGATTCGGGGATCGAGTGTCTGCAGGAGGTGCCGATGGAGCGCGGGCTCTACGCGGTCGACCGGCTGTGGGACCCCGATTTCTGCCTGTCGCCGATACCGGAACTGTTCTGGAAGAACGACTGGACCTCGCCCACCGCCGACCGGACGCAGAGTCTGCGCGCCTATCCGCTCTATGAGCGCGGGGCGAGCAGTTACTACTGGAAGGACAATATCTACAAAGGACTGCGCGGGAGTCAGGGGACCGGCGGCGATACCGGGCTCGATTTCCTCGCGGGCTACTGGTTCGCCCGCAGATACAACCTCATCACCGAGAACGATTAGTCCAGCAGGTGGACGAAGAGGCCGGAGCGGAGTTTCGGTTCGAACCAGGTCGATTTCGGCGGCATGATCTTGCCCGCATCGGCGACATTGATGAGCTGATCGAGCGTTGTCGGGTACATCGAGAAGGCGACCTTCATCTCCCCCGAATTCACCCGCTTCTCGAGTTCCTTGAGCCCGCGGATACCGCCCACGAAATCGATCCGCTTGTCGGTGCGCGGGTCGGTGATGCCAAGAATGGGGCCGAGGAGATTATTCTGGAGGATGGCCACATCGAGCGAATTGATTGGGTCCTTCGGGTCGAATGAGCCCGGCTTGGCCGTTATCTGGTGCCACTTCCCGTCGAGATACATCCCGAAGGCATGCATCGCCGCCGGTGCCGCCTGCGTCCCGGCCGTCACGGTGAATTTCTCCGATATCTTCTTGATGAACTGTTCTGAGGTGTTGCCGTGAAGGTCCTTCACGAGCCGGTTGTAGTCCATGATGCGGAGCTGGTCGTGCGGGAAAATGACGGCGAGGAAGAAGTTGTATTCCTTGTCGGGCGACGGGTGCTGGTCGTGTTTGCGCTTCTCGACCTGCGCGCGGGCCGCCGATGCACTGCGGTGATGGCCGTCGGCCACATAGAGCGCATCGATACCTTTGAAAGAGGCCGTTATCTTCTGGTTGAGCGCCGCGTCGCGGACGACCCAGAGGGTGTGCCGGATGCCGTCATCGGCGATGAAGTCGTATTCAGGAGCGTTCTTCCCCGTGTAGCCGAAGACGAGGGTGTCGAGTTCCTTGCGGGCGCGGTAGGTCAGGAACACCGGCTCGGCGTTCGCGTTCTGCGTAACCACATGGCGGGTGCGGTCATCCTCTTTATCCTTGCGGGTCAGTTCGTGTTTCTTGATGAGGTCGGCGTTGTATTCGTCGGCCGAAACGCAGCCGACGATGCCGGTTTGGACATGATCGCCCATCTTCTGCGCGTAGATGTAGAAAAGCGGCTCCTTGTCCTGCACCAGCGCCCCTTCCTTGATGAAGCGGTCGAGCGCGGCGCGCCCCTGCGCGTAGACCTTGTCGTCGTGGATGTCCATCTCGCGCGGCAGATCTATCTCGGCCCGGGTGATGTGGAAGAACGAGCGCGGCTTGCCCTTGGCAAGTTCGGCCGCCTCGTCGGTGTTGATGACATCGTAGGGAAGCGCGGCCATCTCCTCGACCAGCGACTGGGGGGGACGGAAGGCCTTGAACGGACGTACGGTGACCATGTCTGCTCCTTATGAAAGTTTCTCAAAAAACTGCCGAAGCGCTCTTGTTATAGCGTTCCGCCGGGTCCCTTGTCAAGATTGTTTTTGTTGACGCAGACCCCTTCGAACGCTACACTCCTCCGATGCAAACGCTATCCTAATGGAGGAAGGCATGAAGGTGGTCATCATCGGGGCATCGGCGGCGGGGCTCACGGCGGCGCAGGAAGCGCGCAAGATATCGGCGACGGCCGACATAACGCTCGTCTCGGAAGAAAAACATCTCCCCTACCACCGGCCGTCGCTGACCGAACTGATCGGTGACGACACGGTCGAGAAAAGGGCTAGTTTCTATCTGCAGAAAGAGGCGTGGTTCGCCGAGCAGCGGATAGCGTTCCTGCGTGGCATTAAGGTGACGGCCATCGACCGCGAGAAACGAACCGTGGCACTCTCCGACGACCGGACCATCTCTTACGACGCACTCGTACTGGCGGTCGGCGCAAATTCCTTCGTCCCGATGTCGGGCGCGCTCGAAAATGCGAATGTCTTCGCGGTGCGGACGCTCGATGACGCCCGCAAGGTCGCGGCGGCGGTGGCCAAAAACGCCGTGGTCATCGGCGGCGGCCTGCTCGGGCTCGAAACGGCCAACGCCCTAAAGAAAAAAGGGCTCTCCGTCCACATCATCGAACTCGCCGATCGCGCCCTTCCGATGCAACTCGACCCCGAGGGATCGACCTTCTTCGCGAAGATATTGACGGCGCACGGGATGCAGTTGCGCCTCGGAGCGCAGGTCGACCGCTTCGAAGGGACGGGACGCGTGACCGCCGTTCTGCTCAAAGCGGGCGAAACGATACCGGCCGATCTGGTCGTCTTCTCGATCGGCGTGCGGGCCAACATCGCCCTCGCGCAGGCGGCAGGGATCACGGCGAACCGCGGCATCGTCGTGAACGAGAAGATGGAAACATCGGTTCCGGGCATCTACGCCTGCGGCGACTGCGCCGAATTCGGCCGCGGCCCGCAACTCTGGATGCCGGCGGTGAAACAGGGAACGGTCGCCGGCGCGAACGCGGCGGGCGGCTCATCGCAGTTCAAACCCGACGAGTATCCGGCGATGCTCAAGGTCTTCGGCACGCAACTCTATTCGGTGGGCGATGTGGGTCGCGACCCGCAGGCGGTCTACGAAACCCTGCGCCACCTCGACGAAGCGACCGGTCAGTACCGGAAACTCTATCTGCGCGGCGGCAGACTCGTGGGCGGCATACTCATCGGCGAAGTCAAAAAGGCCGGCGCACTATCGAAAGGGATCGCCGCCGGCATCGATGCGGCCGTAGCCGAAGAACTGTTGAAATGACTCTTTGCCGCTACTGCGCGGCGCGATAATCCTTGATGTAGAGTTGCAGGGAAACGTTCCCGTTGAACACGTTTATCCGCGGGAAATAAACGATGTCGACGCGACTGCCGACCACCGGTATCTGTCGTTCGCTCGCAAGGCCGAAACCAATGGCGTTGAATTGAAGCGCCACCCCCTCGCACTGGAGACGCCAATGGAGATGGGCGCGGTTGATGATATTCTGTTTCTTGATGGTGAGCCCCGTCGCGAGGAAGTTCGGTTCCCAGTTGTTCATGCCGAACGGCTCAAGCGATGAAAGCGCGACGACCAGTTCCGGCGTGAGCCGCGTCAGTTCGAGCGTCGCGTCGATCTCCATGACATTGCGGTAATCCTCGTGGGTCAGCGTACCGCTCACGATCTCCTCGAAACGGCGCATGAATTCGGGGACATTCGCTTCATTTATCGTGAGCCCCGCAGCGAACTTATGGCCACCGTACTGGACCAAGAGATCATTCAACTGTTCGAGCACATTATAGATGTGCAACTTCTGGATGGACCGAGCCGAACCCCGGCCGACCCCTCCTTCGAGCGATATCATGATGGTCGGTTTGTAGTAGCGTTCGACCAAGCGCGAGGCGACGATACCGATGACGCCGGGATGCCAGTTCTGCGAACAGAGCACTATCGCGCTGCGCTTGTGCACCTCCCCTTCCTCGACCATACGGATCGCCTGCTCGAATATCTCGGCCTCGAGTTTCTGGCGGTATTCGTTGGTGAGATTGAGCTCTTCTGCCATTTTGATCGCGGTATCGTAGCTCTGAGAAAGGAGCAGATCGACCCCTTTCAGCGCGTTGCCGATGCGCCCCGCGGCGTTGAGACGCGGCGCCATCTTATAACTGATGATGGCCGGCGATATCTCATCGAGCGACTTGAGACCGCAGACATGGGCGAGCGCAAGCAGGCCCGGCCGGTTGTTCGCCTGCATCTGCTGGAGTCCGTGCTTGACGAAGATACGATTGGTCCCGACCAGCGGCACCATATCGGCGACCGTTCCGAGCGCGACGAAATCCATATACTCCTTGAGGTTGGGCATGACGCCGGTGAAGAAACCGTCCTTTTCAACCGCCTTCTTGAGCACCATGAGGAACGAGAAGGCGACACCTACCGCCGCCATCTCCTTGAAGGGATACTTGCAATCCTCGAAGTGCGGATTGATCACGGCGACCGCGTCGGGGACCGTCTCGCCGATATGGTGGTGATCGACGATGATGATATCGAGTCCGAGGTTACGGGCATAGCGCACCTCCTCGATGCTCGTGATACCGCAGTCGACCGTGATGACGATCTGGCCTCCGTCGGTGGCGATCTCTTCAAGCGTGTAGGTGTTGAGTCCGTAACCGTCTTCGAGCCGGTGGGGAATGTAGTATTTGACATTCGCGCCGAGCAACAGCAGGAACTTGTACATGAGGACCGTCGAGGTGATGCCGTCCACATCGTAGTCGCCGTAAATGACGATATGCTTTCCGGTCTTTATCGCTTCGACGATTATCTTCGCTGCTTTCTTGGCGCCTTTGATGAGACCGGGATCGGGCAGATTCTTCAGTTTCGCCTGCAGAAAAAGGCTCGCCGCCTCGACATCATCGATACCGCGGTTCACCAGAACCTGAGATACGATCTCGGAGATACCGAGCGTTTTGGTGATGGCGCTTACCTTTTCAGCACTGGCATCCAGTAGTACCCATTCTTTCTTCATCGACTCAGGTCGCCTGTTCTTTCTTCATATAGTTATCAATGACTGCCGTGATGGGACTGGCGATGAAAATGGAAGAGTAGGTGCCGACCACGATGCCGATGCACATCGTGAAGGCGAAGCCCCAGATGATGTCGCCGCCGAGCATGAGCAAAGTGAACACCACGATGAAGGTCATCGCCGAGGTGATTATCGTCCGGGAAAGTGTCTCATTGATGCTGGTGTTTATCTTCTCCAGCAGGGTGTTCCCCTTCTTCGGGTTGTTCTGGTTCTCACGGATACGGTCATAGACGACGACGGTATCGTTGATCGAATAACCGACCATCGTGAGGAGCGCCGCGACGATGGTAAGATCGAAGGTCACGCGGAACACGACCAGTATCCCGAGCGTGATCATGGTATCGTGGAAGAGCGCGATGATCGCGCCGGGAGCCGACTGGAAGTTGAACCGCAGGGCGATATAGATGAGCATCGCGATAAGAGTATAGACGATCGCCATGAAGGTATCGGTGCGCAGTTTGGCGCCCACCTTGGGGCCGACCAGCTCGACGCGCTGTATCTCGGCCTGTGAGCCGGCCTTCTGTTCGACCGCGGCGATGACGGTGCTGGTGAAGCTCTTGAGGAGTATCTTGTAAATGTGCCGCTCGCCGACCGCGTTATAATCTATCTGGCCGGTCACCGGGATGTTGTACTTGGTGACGAGCGCCGAAAGTTGCTCTCTGTCTATCGGTTTGTCGAACCACAGTTCGATGCGGTCGCCCACCTCGACGTTGAAATGTTTCTTGATGAGCGCCGTATCGGGAAGCGCTTTCTGTACTTCACCGATATAGCGGTCAACCTCGGCCGCGTCAGCCAACGCGATGGAGGGGAGCTTGATGGTGAATTCGTCGGCATGTCCCTCGAACTGCTGTATCTCGACGCCGTCGAAATCGGACAGTGCGGCGCGGACGCCGGCGATGTCGATACCCGCGACCTTTATCTGTATCTCGGTGCCGCCTTTGAAGTCGACGCCGTAGTTGGGACCGATGACGATCATGAGAATAATGCCGGCAAGGACCGCGATGGTCGATATGGTCGCGGCCAGCTTGAAGTTGCCGGTGAAGTTTATATTGAGATCGTGTTTTATCAGTTGCATAACAGCCTCCTTAAACCGATATCTTCTTCACGCCGGACTTCATCGTGAAGTGGAATATCACTTTTGTGACGTAGATGGCGGTGAACATGGACGACGCGATACCGATGAGCAGGGTTATCGCGAACCCCTTGACGGTGCCGCTACCGAAATTCCACAGGAAGAATCCCGCGATGGCGGTGGTCAGGTTGGAATCGAATATCGCAGAGAATGCCCGTTCATATCCCAATTCAAAAGCGGTCTGGAACGAGTGGCCGTTGCGCAACTCCTCCCTGATGCGTTCGTTGATAAGGACGTTCGCGTCGACCGCCATACCGAGCGTCAGCACGATACCGGCGATACCGGGGAAGGTGAGCGTCGCACCGAAAGCGGCCATGAAGGCCATGATGAACAGCACATTGAGCACCAGCGCGAGATCGGCGATGAAACCGGAAAAACCGTAATAGATGATCATCGCGATGACGACCACCAAGAGTCCGGCCGCTATCGATATCTTGCCCTTTTCAATGGAGTCGGCGCCGAGGCTCGGGCCGACGGTCCGGTTCTCTTCGAAGGTGACCGGTGCGGGAAGCGAACCGGCGCGCAGAACCAGCGACAGATCCTTCGCCTCGGCGAGCGTCGTGTTGAAGTCGCTCATCGAATTGAGGGTGATCATCGCGTTGCCGCCCGCGATCTTGGTCTGGATGACCGGCGCGGAGTTGACGCGGTTGTCGAGGACTATCGCCATTTTTCGTTTGATGAACTTGCCGGTGACCTCTTCGAAGATACGGGCGCCGTTGCGGTCGAACGAGAGGCTGACATAGGGACGGTTGCGCTGTTGGTCGACATCGACCCGCGCGTCGGTCAGCATGTCGCCGGTGAGATATGCCTTTTTCTCGACGAGCCACGACATATACTCTTTCTTTCCTTCGGCCTTGATGAGTTCTTCCAGCAGGAATTCGGTCCCCTCGGGCGCCTTATCCTTGAGCCATTCGATCAACGCATCTTTGTTATCGGAAACGGCATACAGATAGCTTACCATGCCGCCGTCGGAGGTCTGGCCGCGTCCCTGTTGCAGAGTGATGCCGGCCGGCATACCCTCGGCGTGAGCCGCGAGCGGGTCTTTGTCCTCGGCGACGATCTTGAATTCAAGTTGCGCCGTCTGACCGATGATCGAACGGGCCCGTTCGACATCCTTGTAGCCGGGCAGCTGTATCAGTATCGAGTTGCTCCCTTGTTTGACGATGATCGGCTCTTTAAGACCGAGCGCATCGATACGGGAACGGAGCGTCTCGATCGCCTGATCGACCGACGATTCCTTGAGGTTCTGGATGTAGTCTTCGCGCATGGTGAGTTCATATTCGAGCCCGTTCTGCCCCGTTTTGCGGAAGGTACGGAAGTAGTCGATCACCTTGTCGCGGAACTTTTCGGCGTCGGATTCCGCGTTGATGACGATACGGACCTTCGGGTCGACCGGATCGGCCTTGACCGAAGTGAAGGGTATCTTTTCCTCTTCAAGCCGTTTAACGATCTCGTCGGTCTGACGATCGACGCGATCCTGCACCGCCTTTTCGACATCGACCGAAAGGACGAAGTGGATACCACCCTTGAGATCCAAACCGAGGTTAAGTCCTTCGTTGATCTTGTTGAGCCACGGGTATTTCTCGCGGTCCATGAACGACGGCAGCAACAATACGACAGCTACGATGACGAGCGACAGGATGAACCACGCTCTCATCGTCCAGTTCTTTTCCATCAGAGCTCTCCTTGCGTCCCTATCAGTTACTATTACTCTTTCGTTTCGGCGGCTTCTTCGTCCTGCACCTTCGAGACGACCGCGCTCTTCTGGACCGACACGACCACCTTGGGAGCGATCTCCAGCTTGAACGAGTGGGTCTTCACCTCGACGATGCGGCCGTAAAGCCCGGCGCTCGTGAGCACCTGATCGCCTTTTTGAAGCGCGTTAAGCATCTCCTGAAGCTTTTTCTGCTGTTTCTTCTGCGGCATCACCACAAGGAAGTAGAAGATGACGAAGATCAGAACGAACGGGATCAGCATGTTGAAGATGGCCATCATGCCGCCCGGTTGGGGTGCCGCCTGGGTCACCAAGAGGTCGGACAATGTTGAAATCATTGAGTTATTCACTCGCAACTCCCTATCAAAAACCTAAAGGCGGGGGATAGTAACCTAGAAACAGCTATAAGGCAAGATTTTATTTTATAGTAGGAAAGAGGGAACTATTTCTTCTCGATGAGGAGTCCCTTGTCCTTCATGACGCAGGGATTAAAGGTAGCAAAATCGGCCTGATGGATGAAAACGGTCTCTATCCGCTGAGGCGCCCCTTCCCCCTCTTTGGCGTGACAGAAGATCATGTTCTGTATCTCGGGGATGATCCCCACTTCGGCCGCCGCCACGCCGCCCGATATCGGATGACGCGCCAGCGACCCGGCGTACGATTTCTTGAAGGTGCCGTCGGGCTTCTTCTCGGTCTCCATCAGCTTACCCACATCGTGCAGGATGCCGCCGGCGATGAGCCAGTCGGTGTTGACCTCGAACGGGAAATTCTTGTAGGTCGAGCGCATCGCCTCGTACAGACCGAGCGCACCCTTGGTGACGGCGATGGTATGTTCGACGAGGTTCACCCCGTGGGTCGGAGCGAGCAGCGTGAAGGGCATCTGGAGCACCTCTTCGCCGCTCTTCCAGCCGCCTTTCTGCGCGCAGAGCGCCCAGCAATCGACCACCTGTTCGCGCAGTTTCTCATCCTTCATCTGACCCAGCAGTTCCCCGAACCACTTCCTGATATCGTTCTTCATGCGGTCCTCCGTGACCAACGTACCGAGGCATTGTACGGGAGAAAAAAGCGGCTGTCAAATTTGGGGACTTCCACACGAAGCAATGATTATTTTTCCGGCACCAACGGCACCAGTTGGGCGATAAGTTCGGGGATATGGCGTATGGCGGTAAACCAGACACGCTCGGTCAATATCTCACCGTAATCGTGCGCCAGAATATTGCGAAGTCCGATGATACGATTCCAAGGAATATCGGGGTGACCGTTCTGGAACCCGGCCGAAAGATGATGCGCCGCCTCGCCAATGACCAGCAATTGCCGTTCGACGGCGAAGCGTGTGAGCTTGTCTTTCTCGAACTGGTTGAAGGTCTTGCCGTCAACGAACAAAACAATATCACGCGCCGCCTGCAACATATCCCATAGATACGCGGTATCCCGTTCATCAGGCCGCATAAAGTACCTCATGCTCCGCCAGCATCGATTCGCGCCGGAAAGGATTTTTGACCGCGTCCAGTTCGACCAGATCGACCGGCCTGCCGAATATCGCCTCCAATTCCTCACGCATTGCCGCTATCTCGAAAAGACCGTGCCGCGCCGACTCGTCGAAGCGGACCAGCACATCGATATCGCTTGAAGCCGCGAATGAACTCTTGAGGACCGAGCCGAATAATGAGAACTCGCGCACCTTCCATTTCACGCAAAAGGCGGCAAGTTTCTTTTTCGGTATCGCAATGTTCTTTACCATGCCCATCGACTTCACCCTCATAAGCAGAAACATCCTAGCATATCGATAACTTTTTGCAAGTGATTCGTGAAAAAGTGCGGGAAAAAGTGTTGGCGTGTTACCGGTCGCGGCGCAGAAGAAGCCACAGGAAAAACGGGCCGCCGAGGAGGGCGGTGATAACGCCGACCGGTATCTCGGCCGGGGCGATGAGGATGCGGGCACAGGTATCGCAGAGAACGAGCAGCGCGCCGCCGGTAAAGAAGGTGGCGGGGCCGAGGAGCCGGTGCGACGGGCCGACGAGCATCCGGGCGATGTGCGGCGCCATGAGCCCGACAAAGCCGATGGGACCGGTCACCGCGACCACTCCGGCGACGGCGAGCGAGGTAAGGGCAAAAAGGATGAGCGACATTTTTTTCGGGTCGAGTCCGCGCGCGGCGCTCGTCTCTTCGCCGAGACTCATGAGGTCGAGTTCGCGGTGGAACAGGGCGGCGAGGCACACGACCGGCACGAAGGGGGCGAGTTTCAGCAGCTCGCCGCTCCCGGCCGAGTCGAGGCTCCCCATGAGCCAGTGGAGTATCCGGTAACTGTGGCTGTAGTCGGCGAGATATTGGACGAGCACCGTGAGCCCCGAGAAGAAAAAGCCGACCGCGACACCGGCCAGCAGCATCGTCTGCGACCCGAAGCGGTACGAGACGAGCGACAGACGCCACACCACGGCGACCGACACGAGCGCGCCGCAGAACGCGGCGAGCGGCACCCCGGGAATGCCGAAAAGTCCCGGCAGGCCGAGCAGTATCGCGACCGCCGCGCCGAACGAGGCACCGCCCGAAACGCCCAAGGTATACGGGCTCGCGAGGTCGTTGCGGAACAGCGACTGGAACACCATGCCGCACAAAGCGAGTATCGCACCGGCGGCGAAAGCGGCCCCGGCACGCGGCAGACGCAGAGTGTAGAGGACGCGGCGCATCGTCTCGTCGTCGGCGAACGACGGCCCGATGAAGGGAGCGACGGCGCAAAGAATGAGGGCGACAAGCGCGATGAGAATAAGGCGTACCGTCCGGCTCATGGCGTCACCTCGGGGGCGACGAGCCGCCTTCCCGTTTCATCGTGCCAGTGAGTGAACGGTATATCGAACAGCGCCCCGAGCGCCGCAAGTTCCAGTTCATCGGTCGCGGTCGCCGGTAACGCGATGCGTCCTTTCTTGAGGCCGATGACCGTCCCGCCGAGGAAGAGGGCGTCATTCACCTCGTGGGTCACCAGAACGATGGTGCGGTCAAGTTCGTCGTGCGCCTTTTTGAGCAGGCGCAGTATCGCGGCGCGGTGGGCCGGATCGAGCGCGGCGGTTGGTTCGTCGAGAAGCAGGAGCGGACTTTCCTGCGCGAGCGCCGCCGCGATGAGCGCAAGCCGCTTCTCTCCCCCCGACAGCGTCGTCACGGTGCGTTCGAGGAGCGGCGCGATGCCGGTCACCGCGACGGCGCGGTCCAGCGCGGCGCGGTCGGCGGCGGTGAGCGGCGAGAAGGAGCCGCGGTGCGGATAGCGCGCCAGTTCAAGGAATTCGGCGACGGTGAAGGGAACGGTGAAGAGCGCCTCCTGCGGCACGACGGCGATGCGGCGCGCCCGGTCACGGCCCGACAGCGTTTCGAGCGGCGAATCCCCCACCCTCACCGCGCCACCGGTCGGCGTAAGGAGCCCCGCGAGACATTTGAGCAGCGTCGATTTCCCCGCGCCGTTCGGCCCGATGACCGACAGGATGCCCCCCGGCGGCAGATCGAACGAGACATCGGTCAGTATCGTCGCCGCCCCTATCGAAAGGGTTATGCCGCGCGCCGAGAGCATCGTCATGGCCTCACCTCGACATCGTCGGGATGTATCAGCCGGACGAGTTCTTCGAGGAGGAGCGGGGCGCGCGGGCCGGGGATGAAGGAGCGGTCGCCGGTGACGATGTGGACGCGGCCGCTTTTCACCGCGCCGACGGTGTCGAAGCCTTTCCAGTCGGCGGTCGAGGCGTTCTTCGCTTCATCCTCCGACACGAATTCTATAATGATGTCGGGGTTCATCGCAAGGAGTCCTTCGGCCGAGATACGCGGATAGGGAATGCCCACGGCGCAGGCGTTCAGCCCACCGGCCCGCGTGATGAGTTCGTCATGGAAGCTCCCCTTCCCCGCGACGAACAGCCCCTTGATGCCGGTCGCATCGCGGTCGCGCCCCACCGCCACGAGCACCTTCGGCCGTTCCTTTCCGGCGCTTTTTTCTGCTACCTGTGTGAGCGCCGTATCGAAACTGATGGCGAACGCGTCGGCCTCTTTTTCGACGCCGCACTGCCCTCCGATGAGCCGCGCCGATGCGGCGACATCGCCCAGTTCCTTCGCCGGGAGGGCGATCGTCGCGATGTCGACGGCACGCAGTTTCTCGGCGATATCGCTTTGTTCGGGAAGATGGAATACGGTATCGGGACGGACGCCGAGTATCGCTTCGAGCGACGGGTCGTGCCAGCCGCCGATCTTCGGTATCTTCGCCGCCTCGAGCGGCCACGAACAGTAGCGGGTCACCCCGACGAGATGCGATCCGAGGCCCAGTTCAAAAAGCGTTTCGGTGATGGACGGGGCGAGCGAAACGATGCGGCCGCAGGTCGCCGTCTTTGGTTGCATATCGGTGCGGGTACAGCCGAGGCACAGGACAACTGAAACGAAAAGGAATAGCCCCTTCACTGCGCGGGAGCCTCCCCCGCCTGACGGCGCAATTCCTCTTCGATGGTACTCTTCCGGTATCCGGCGGGCGCCTCGAACAGTTTGGCGTCGACCGGCTGTACGGTGAGTTTCTGCATCGTTTCTATCGATACCTTCTTGCCGCTCTCGAATTCTATCGTCTCGACCGGTATGCCGATCTTCTCTATCTCGTTCCACAGCGCCATCCCCGACGGTTCGCCGAAGCCGTCGGCGAATATCTTGGTCATGCCGCCGAATGCCGCGAAATCGGCCGCCGCCACCTTGAGCAGGGCGGGCGGAACGGTGCAGACCTCGGCCACCTTCTCGCCGTTCATCAGTTCCTCGTAGCGGGTGCAGTTCCACGGTCCCACCTTGCCGGCGCCGATCTTCTTGAACTGCGGTGTCGCCTTCTGCGAGAGCGCCGCTTCGCGCTGCTGATCGAGCATCGCCTCTATCCGGGTACGCTGTTCGGGCGGCATGTTGGCGAACTGCTGACGCAACTGCGCCTCGGCCGCTTTGGCCGCCGCATCCATCTGTTCGCGCATCTTGCGCAGCGATTCGGCGGTCATCTCGACGTAGCTCTTGGTGGCGGGAGCGACCGCCCACATGAGTTTCTTGTCGGCGCGGTAGATGAACAGTTCCTGTTCCGCGCCGGTCGATTCGATATAGAGATTCCCTTTGTCGAGATACATCTTGGACGATCCGTTCTCGCCGGTGGCAAGGTCCTTGGTGGTGCTTTCGATGACCACGCCGGCTGAAAGAAGAGCGGTGATACAGAGCGTTGTCAGAACGGTCGCTATACGCAGGTACATGACGGATATCCTCCCAAAGCGGTCTGGCTCGTTCCTAACAGGTCGAGAGGGAAAAATCAATGAAAATGGGCGGAAGCGCTACGGCGAAATAGAATTGACAGGGAAAGGGCGGGCGGCTATGCTCGCCCTTGTGATTAGAAGGAGGATGTTCCATGAGACCCATTTCCGGTATCATCGCCACCTTGTTACTTCTCACCGCCTGTACCGGCTGTGACAACAATGAAGAATTCTTTCCCGACCCGGCGTTTAAAGCCTGCGTTGAGTACCGGTTGAAACAGTATGCGAACATCAACGATAAAGAATACAGTATAGAAAACGAAAAAGACCTTGAGGTTATAGATCTAATCGGTTGCGGGGGGGGGGGGGGTTTTCCGTAAAAGGCGTGGAGAAGTTGGTTAATGTTCAAGAATTAGGTCTCAAAAGCAACCAGATCGAATCGGTTGAACCTCTCGGCCATTTGAAGAAGTTGGAGGTGTTGCATCTGGATTTCAACAAGATCAAAGATGTGGAACCATTGTCCGGTGCGACAAATTTACACAACCTTATTTTGTCCGAGAACAATGTCTCCGATATCA